>Ga0116135_1000151_pt1 | contig 35494 bp, 27 predicted proteins | sample June2015DPH_20_1_FD_89738 | JGI IMG/M metagenome (GOLD analysis project Ga0116135, IMG submission 89738) | Peatland microbial communities from SPRUCE experiment site at the Marcell Experimental Forest, Minnesota, USA - June2015DPH_20_10 | ecosystem: Environmental > Terrestrial > Soil > Wetlands... | reverse complement strand
CGAAGATGCCCGGGCCTAAAGGCCATCGTAGCCTATTGCCGCATTCAGGGGCCTGAAGGCCCCTGCTCCCTCCGCCCGTTTCATCCAACCGTGGGTCGGCGAAAGCCGGTGGACGACTAGAGCAAATCAACAATCTTGCCGGGGTTCATGCGGTTGTCGGGGTCTAATGCGCGCTTGAGGGTGCGCATGACTTCGAGGGCTTCGCCGTGCTCCACCTTCAGATATTTCTTTTTGCCGTAGCCTACGCCATGTTCTCCCGTGCAAGTGCCGCCCATGGCCTGGGCACGCGCGACGAGGCGGGCGGCGAAGGCTTCGGCCTCATCGGTCTGATCGGGGCCGAGCAGGCACTGGACATGGAAGTTGCCGTCGCCGACGTGGCCGACCATGACGGCGGGAAAGCTGAGCTGGTCAAGATCGGCGCGGGTGGAAACGATGCATTCGGCAAGGCGCGAGATGGGGACGCACACGTCGGTGGTGACCATGTTGCAGCCGGGGCGAAGGGCGCGCGAGGCGTAGTAGACATCGTGGCGGGCCTTCCAGAGGCGCTCGCGGCCGGCGGGTGTGGTCTGCCAGTCGAAGCCGAGGCCGCCATGTTCGGCGGCAAGGCCCTCGGCAAGCCGCGCGGTCTCTTCCACGCTGGCCTGACTGAGGCCGTGGAACTCGAAAAGCAGGGTGGGCTTGAGGGCCAGATCGAGGTGCGAGTAGCGGTTGACGGCGTCTACCTGGCGGTCGTCCATGAACTCGATGCGGGCTACGCTGAGGCCGAGCTGAATGGCTTCAATCACGGTTTGCACTGCGCCTTCGATGGTGGCAAATGCGCAGATGGCGACGCCGACTGCCTCAGGGAGCGGATGCAGGCGCAGAGTGACTTCAGTGATGACGCCGAGCGTGCCTTCGGCACCGACGAAGAGACGGGTGAGGTCGTAGCCGGCGCTGGATTTGCGGGCGCGCGTGCCGGTGTGGATGAGGCGGCCGTCGGCGAGAACGACGGTGAGGCCGAGGACGTTTTCACGCATGGTGCCGTAGCGGACGGCGGTGGTGCCGGAGGCGCGCGTGGAAGCCATGCCGCCGATGGTGGCGTCGGCGCCGGGATCGATGAAGAAGGTGAGGCCGGTGTTCTCAAGCGCCTTTTGCAGGGTGAGGCGGCCGATGCCCGCTTCGACGGTTGCGTCGAGGTCGTCCACGCTGACGCGGAGGACGCGGTTCATCTGGCGCATGTCAATGGAGATGCCGCCGCGCAGAGCATGCACGTGGCCTTCAAGCGAGGTACCGGCGCCAAAGGGAACAACGGGAAGCTGATGGCGCGCGCTGACCGCGAGAATTCCGCTGACTTCCTGAGTGGTTTGCGGGAAACAGACGACGTCAGGCAATGCGGGCGGGTGGGTGCTTTCGCCGTGGCTGTGGTGCTCGCGGACGACTTCCGCGGTGGTGGCGCGATCGCCGAGGAGAGCGCGCAGATCGGCCAGGGCCGAGTCGATTGCGGATTGGCTGGCGGTAGTGGTGGCCATGGAAGTACGCCTGTGTTGGCAATGATAAACGCGCGGCGGACGCAAGTGAGCGGGTATAGTGTTGCTGTGTCCCCCGGGAGGTTGTTTTGAAAGCATTGCGAATGGCTGCTCTGGCGTTGGCGATCTTGTGCCTGGTTTCATTCAGTTCGGCACAGCAGGCGCGGTTGCTGGTGGCGCAAAAGGGTGAGGATAGCCTGGGGATCATTGATCCCGTGGCGGGAACGGTGATTGCGTCGGTGCCTGAGGGCGGGACGACCGGTCATGAGGTGGTGGCTTCACCGGATGGGCGGCTGGCGTACGTGCCGATTTACGGGAACTCCGGCGTGGGCAGTCCCGGCACCGATGGCAGCAACCTGGTGGTGATCGATATTGCCGCGCGAAAGGTGGTTGGCAATGTGGATTTTGGGCATGGGGTCCGGCCGCATATGCCAATCTTTGGGCCGAGGGACGGGCTGCTCTATGTGACCACGGAGCTTGACCGGTCGATCACACTGATCGATCCGAAGACGCTGAAGATTGTGGGGTCGATTCCGACCGGGCAGCCGGAGAGCCACATGCTGGCGCTGAGCCACGACGGGCAGCGCGGCTACACGGCGAACGTGGGGCCGGGAACGGTTTCAGTGCTCGATATTCCGGGACGCAAGGTGGTGGAGATTATTCCGATTTCATCGAATACGCAGCGCATCTCCATCTCCAACGACGACCGCTGGGTGTTTACTTCGGACGAGACCAAGCCGCAACTGGCGGTGATTGACGCGCGCACCAACGAAGTGAGCCGCAGGATTCCGCTGGAGGGTTTGGGCTACGGCACGGCGCCGACGCTGGATGGCCGCTGGCTGCTGGTGACGATGCCGCAGACCAACAAATTGGCGGTGATTGATCTGAAGACGATGCAGGTGGCGCGGACGGTGGAGACGCCGGTTGACCCGGAAGAGGTGCTGGCGCAGCCGGGCGGCAAGACGGCGTGGGTGTCTTGCGTGGAGTCGCATACGGTGGCTGAGCTGGATTTGGCGACGTGGAAGATTACGCGGACGATTGTTGCGGGGAAGAACGCGGATGGGATTGCGTGGGCGGGGCGGTGATTTGGTTGGAATTGCGGCAATCGGGTCACTCCGTTGATCGAATTGATCAAGGAAAAGGGATGATTATGCCAGAGCCTGCGGAACAGTCCAGAGTCGATTCGAGAGTGAGCATTCGCGAGTTTGAGCCAGGAGATGAAGATGCGTTCAGGACGCTGAACGAGGAGTGGATCACGCGCATCTTCGGGATGGAGGAGCACGACCGGGTGCTGCTGGAAAATGTTCACGAGGAGATTCTGGGGCCGGGCGGGAAGATCTTCTTTGCGGTGCTGGAGGGGAAGTGCGTGGGCTGCTGTGCGCTGGTGCGCAAGGGCGAGCGGGAGTACGAGGTGTCAAAGATGGGCGTGACTCAGGCATGCCAGGGGATTGGCGCGGGTCGGGCGCTGCTGCGGGCGGTGGTGGAGGCAGGTCGGGCGCTGGGCGCGCAGCGGCTTTACCTCGAAACCAACCACGTGCTGGCGGCGGCGCAACGGCTGTACGCAAGCGAGGGGTTCAAGCCGACGGACCCGAGCCGGATCAAGCCTTCGCCCTACGCACGGGCGGATGTGTTTATGGAGCTGATGCTGGAGTAAGGCGGGCCTAATGGGCAGGATCAATGGTGAGATAAATACTATGCCAATGCAGCCGACAATTCGGACGATGAAGCGAAGTTTTACGCTCACGCCAGAATCAGTGGCACTTGTGGGGGAGACGCGGCAGAAGCGTGGAGCTGGGTCGGACTCGGAGGCTCTGGATTTGCTTCTACGGGAGCTGAGGTTGGAGGCGAAGCGGCGGGAAATTGATGCGACGTACAGGGAGTACTACGACACCGCATCGGATGAAGAGTTGGCGGAACGGCGGAAATGGGCGGGTATGGTTGGGCCGAACACCATGATTGATATTGAGTCGCCGGAGGCCCACAGTGACCCCACCGAATTTGCGCTGTCCGCTCCAAGGCTAGATTTGGTGGACGCATTTCCCAACCGAGCCGCCCGAAAAGGAGCGAGGTGCCGTGATTGTGACTTCGCCGGACAGCCGGAATTGTCACCCGAGATCCGACACCGTCCTCGTGGTCCCTCTCTCTACATCGATTCACAAATCGCGTCCAACTGACCTTTTTCTGAAGTCGGGTGAAACCGGGCTTCGAGAGGATAGCGCTGCGCAGGCGGATAACGTTTGCGTGATGTCGCGCCAGCAATTGGTTGAACCGGTGACCGGGCATCGCGCGCTGATAAGAAACTGTTTTGTAGGTTGAACAAAACAATAAGGCGACGAAGATGCCCGGGCCTAAAGGCCATCGCAGATCGATTGCGTCCTGTTCGTGACGCATATGAACGCATAACGGGGATGAAGAACCTCCACGAGAATGTGATCATGCACCACCGCATTTCGAAGTGTGGTCCGCCTTGCAAGCGATGCCAAAAGCCGCTGAGGACTCCGCAGGCGAAGCTTTGCGGGAGTTGCATGGCGCCGGTTGAGAATCAGTGACGTGGCTTTACAGGCTGCGGAAAAGAGGCCTGATGTCGGGTGAGATTCTGTAAGAGAATGCCTCAGGGGCTACAGCAAATCCTGAGATGCTGTAGCCCGAAACCACAATACTGAAGTTGACGCGACCATCAGGGAGAGGCAACCTTGCACAACGCTCCAAAGGACACACCTGCTCAGGATTTGCTCTGAAGCCCGCGCTGATCTAACGGGCTTCATACCGGGGATGAATCCCCGGCCTACCGCCCGTGTGAGTTTTTCGCGACCTGTTTATCCGATTGGCTGGTTCCAGGCTTCCAAGGACTTTTTGAGTTCGGCCATGAATTTGCCGGCGTCGGCGCCGTCGATGGTGCGGTGATCGAAGCCGAGACAGATGTGCTGCATGGATCGGATGGCGATGGTGTCGTTGCCTTCGGCGTCGGTGAGCACTACGGCTTCTTTTTTGAGGCCGCCGATGGCGAGAATGGCCGACTCGGGCTGGTTGATGATGGGCGTGCCGAACTCCTCGCCGAAGATGCCGGAGTTGGTGAGGGTGAAGGTGGACCCGCTGGCCTCTTCGGGCTTGAGCTTCCTGGAGCGGGCGCGGGCAGCCAGGTCGGCGATGGAGCGGGCGAGGCCGGCAAAGCTCTGGGTCTCAGCTTCTTTGACGACTGGAACGATCAGGCCCCATTCAAGAGCGACAGCGATGCCGAGGTGAATGTGGTCGTGATAGCGGATGGAGCCGTTCGCTCCTTCCGCTCCGTTTTCAAGCGACGCGTTCACGATGGGGAACTTGCGCAGCGCGTCAATGACCGCCGCGGCGATGAAGGGCATGTAGGTGAGCTTGACGCCGTGCTTCTGCTCGAAAGCGGCCTTCTCGCGCTCGCGGATGCGGACGATGCGGGTCATGTCCACCTTGAAGACGGAGTGGACGTGAGGGCTGATGACCAGGCTCTCGACCATGCGCTGTGCGATGATGGCGCGCATCTTGGACATGGGGACAAGGCCGCCGGTGAGCGCGGGTGCGGCGGCGGGCGCTGATGCGGACGCATTGCCCGGGCCTTGCTGGGTGAGGTGGTGGAGGATGTCTTCCTTGGTGATGCGGCCTTCAGAGCCGGTGCCGGCTACGCGGCTGAGGTCGAGGTTGTTGTCTTTGGCGATGCGGCGCACCAGCGGCGAAGAACGGATTTTGCCGCCGGCGTAGGGCTGTGCGCTGATGACCGGGGCTGCGGGTGCCGGAGGGACGGGAACGGGCGGCGCTGGGATAGTTGGCTTGGAGGCGACCGGAGCGGCGGTTCGTGCGGGAGCAGGCGCGGCGGGGGCGCTGCCGGCTGCGCCGATGACGGCGACTACCGAGTTGATTTCTACGGTTTCACCTTCGGCGGCCTTGATTTCAAGCAGGACGCCGGCAACGGGTGAGGGGATTTCGGCGTCGACCTTGTCGGTGGAGATTTCGAAGAGCGGCTCGTCCTTCTGAACCGTGTCGCCGGTCTTCTTGAGCCATTTGGTGATGGTGCCCTCGAAGATGGACTCGCCCATCTGGGGCATGACTACGTCTGTTGCCGCCTGGGTTGACGGCGCCTCCGCCATCTGTGGGGTGGCCTTTGAGTTGACATTGGATGCTGGAGCTTCGCCGGCTTCGGAGATTACTGCGACTACGGTGTTGATTTCTACGGTGGCGCCTTCGGGGAACTTGATTTCGGCGAGGATGCCGGCGACGGGAGAGGGGATCTCGGCGTCGACTTTGTCGGTGGAGATTTCGAACAGGGGCTCATCTTTCTGCACGGTGTCGCCGGCATTTTTGAGCCAACGGGTGATGGTGCCCTCAAAGATCGACTCGCCCATCTGGGGCATGATCACGTCGGTTGGCATGGATCCCTTTCTCCACGATTCGGGACGGAAATGCAGGCCCCGGCACAAGGCGGATTATAAATCGCAGGACGTGTGAGGTGGAGCGGGCATCCGCTTGATGGACCGGGCGGGAGATTTGGAGAGCTGAGGCTCAAGCCTGAATGGGGCGTTCGGCGTTGGAGTGCAGGCGCTCTATTTCAGGAGGGACCTGGAGGGGTGTGTCTTCTGCCGGGAATTGCTGTTGGGCCTGGGTATGCAAGGCCTGGGTATGCAAGGCCTGGGTACGCAGGGAGGCGAAGCTTGCAAGGGCTGCCACTGGCTCGTCAAAGACTGCTCCGAATTGCAGAGCGGCGAGGTGGGCGAGCTGCTCGAGGCTGGGCAGCGGTTGGCTGGGGGAAATCTCGCGCTCCAGGCTGGTGACGGCGTGGTCGCGAATGCCGCAGGGGACGATCAGGTCGAAGTCGCGCAGGTTAGTGGTGAGGTTGAAGGCGAAGCCGTGGGAGGTGATTCCGCGGGAGACGTGAATGCCGATGGCGGCAATTTTGCGGGCTGGACCAGCGGTGATGGCGGGGGGCTCCGAATCGGTTCCAGAAGCGATGGAAAGGGGGTCCGTTTCCGGCGAAAACTTGGAAGAACAACCCTCAGCGGCTAAAGTCCGCATTTCTTTTGTGCCACCGATGGCACGACTGAAGTCGTGCCCTTTTGAAACGGCTTGGCTGTTGCACCAGACGCCGGTCAGACCCTGGATGCGGCCGGCGGGAACGGTGAATTGGGCGCAGAGACGAATGAGGGCTTCTTCCATGGCGCGGACGAAGTCGACGGGGCCCATGCGGCCCCCGCGGGGACCGTGCAGGCTGCGCAGGTCGAAGATGGGGTAGCCGACAAGCTGGCCGGGGCCGTGATAGGTGACGTCGCCGCCGCGATTGATCTCGTGGAGGGTGACGCCGCGGGCCGCGAGCAGCGCATCGGAGGCGAGCACGTTGGCGCGCTTGGCGTTGCGGCCGAGAGTGAGGACCGGCGGATGCTCAAGCAGCAGCAGGATGTTGGGAATGCGGCCAGCGAGGCGGAGCGCGGCGATCTCCGCCTGGAGGCGCAGGCCTTCGTCATAGGGGACGCGGCCGAGATAGAGGTACTGGATCATCAACTCTCTGATTGTAGCCAGCTGCCACAGTAGCGAGCCAATCGGCATGTCTATCGGTGCAGAGCCGGTTGGCGGAACCTGCTTCGGCCGAGCTCATTCTTCGAGCCGCGCGGCGAACAGCCTGGCAAACACAATGCGATGCTCCCAGGCAACCAGGAACCAAAGCAGCGTTGCAAAGGCGCCCATCCCGATGCCACTCGGGTTCATCAGGAGATGGAAGACCAGGATGTTGAACAACACGGGCCCGAGCAGCGTAAGGCCGAGTCCTACAAACCGGTTGATCAGGAACAGAATTCCGGAGATCACCATGATTGCGCCCACGACGTAAAAGTAGTGCGACGCAAACAGTACGGTAGAAAACTGACCGGCAAGGTCTGGCGGCGGTGGCGGCATTTTGATGAAACCCAGAAACATGTTGGAGCCGAAGACCAGGAATATCAGGGCCAGCAGGTAGCGCGCGATGGCGGTAACAATCTTCATTTGACCTCTCCTTTGATTGGAAATCTTAAAGGGGGAGCGAGGCAAAGCCTCTGTTAGCAACAGATGGGGGTTGACCTATTGCTGATTCAAACCATTCTCAATTTACTCCCGGTTCAGCGGCTGCACCACAAATTTGGTACAGTGTCCCTACACGGAGCGCCGCTGACAGACCTTGTCTAATTCGTCCTCTCACACTTTGCCTCGCCGGCACGAGCTGGTTGAGGTGTGTCTTTTTGCTTAGCCAAAGAGAGGATTGAATCCGTGGAACCCAAAGATTTGAGTTTTGAGGGAAACAGCCTGGAGAGTCTGGGATGGGCGGAGTTTTTTGCGCGCCAGGTGACGCAAGGTGAGCGGATGGGGCGGGTCGCGTCGGCGAACCATGGGCGTTTTCTGTTGTGGACGGTAGATGGCGAAGTGGACGCGAGCGTCTCCGGCGTGCTGCGCAAGTCGGGCGCGCTGTGGCCGGCGGTAGGCGACTGGGTAGTGCTCAAGCCGGACGGGCCGGTGATTGACCGGGTGCTGGAGCGGAGAACGAAACTGTCGCGCAAGCAGCCGGAGCGCGAGGTGCGCGAGCAGGTGCTGGCGTCCAACATTGACGTGTTGTTTATTGTGAGCGGGCTCGATCGCGAGTATAACCCGCGGCGGATTGAGCGATACCTGGTGATGGCCAACGAAAGCGCAGCTCGGCCAGTGGTGCTGCTGAACAAGGCCGACCTGGCAGAGGAGTTGGGGCTGGACCTGGATGACGTGGTGGCACGCACGCGGCAGATGGGCGCGGGGCTGACGGTGATCCCGATCAGCGCGCTGACGGACCATGGGCTGGATGCGCTGCCTGTGGAACTGGCGGCGGGACAGACGGCGGCGCTGATTGGGTCAAGCGGGGTGGGCAAGTCGACGATTCTGAACCGGCTGCATGGGACGGAGCAGCAGAGCACCGCCGCGGTCAGGGAGAGCGATAGCCGGGGGCGGCACACGACGACTACACGGCAATTGTTCGTGATGCCTGGCGGATGGCTGCTGATGGATTTGCCGGGGCTGCGGGAGGTGCAGTTGTGGGCGGAGGCTGGCGGGGTGTCAGGGAACCAGGCGGCGGGAAGCCTGGAGGCGAGTTTCGACGATATTCGGGCGCTGGCGGAGGGCTGCAGATTTCGCGACTGCACGCATACGGCTGAGCCGGGGTGCGCGGTGACGGCGGCGGAGATTGAGCCGGGGCGGCTGGCGAACTATTTAAAGATGCAAAAGGAATTGGCGCATCTGGAGCGGAAAACGAATCCGCGCGTCGCGAAGGAGACTCGGTCGAAGTGGAAGGCGATTGAGAAGTCGGTGCGGGGGCATCCAAAACGAGATCTGTGATGGAAGGACTTTCGCCCGACGCAATGCGCAGGCCTGACACCCCGCCATGGTGCGCTGTGGCGGATAATACAGCGTCATCTCCATGACGGTCGGGTTCGGGTGTTGAGATTCGTGAATCCCAGCAGGCCGACCTGTTTTTATTTTCTTTCAAAAGGCGCTTGACCCTGCCGTTGCGTCATGGTGAAAGATGGTCACGGTGAGACCCATGAGTACCTTCCGCATTCAAGAGTTCGCAAGACTTGCCGGCGTTACTGTACGAGCACTGCATCACTATGACCGGCTCAAGCTGCTGTCGCCCGCGTATCGATCGGAACGAGGTTATCGGCTCTACTGTCACGAGGATCTCGGACGCCTGGAGCGCATTCTCGCCCTGCGGTACCTGGGACTTTCGTTGCGCGAGATTGGCGCGCTTCTGAACGCTGCAATTGATGGTGGCGCGGAACCGCTGACGGTGACGCTTGAGCGGCAGCGGACGGCGCTGGGAGAGCGGCGTGACGGCCTGGACCGCGTTCTGCGGGCCATTGAACACGCACAATTGCGGGCGCAGGACCTTGTGAAAAACAACGGGGCGAAAACTGACGGGGCGGAACCCGAATGGCTCCTCTACCAGACCATCCTGAAGGAGATTGAAATGCAGGAAGCGACAAACTGGACGGAGAAGTACTACAGCCCGAAGGCCGCTGAGGCGCTTCGGGAGCGAAGGGCGGCGATGACGCCTGAACAAAAGGCAGATTCCGGCGCGCGGTGGCAGGCATTGTTGAGCGACGTACAGAGCGCACTCGATGGCGGGGTTTCCCCGGACAGCGCTGAAGGCCGTGCGCTGGTGGCACGCTGGATTCGGCTGGGAGACGAGTTCACGCTCGGAAATCCGGAGATTCTCGAGGGCTACCAGAGGATGTATAAAGACGAGAGCCATTGGCCGGAGGACGACAGGGCTGCCATGCTCAGGGCGATCCGGCCCAAACCTGAGCATCGATCCTTTTTTGACCAGGCGGTTCAAGCTTGCCTTCGGCACGGCTGAAGAGGGCGGCAGGCGCTTCATTCGCTTCCAGCACTCCGGGTCTGGCGCTGAGGGACAATGAGTCTTGCAATTCGCGGTAGACTGGAGACTGGCAGGAGGACCGGGCGGTCGCTGCCGGCTTTCTTCGTTTGCGCGAAGGTTTGCCGGGGGAGGAAAGTCCGAACTCCGCAGGGCAGTGTGCCGGATAACGTCCGGGATGCCGGCTTCAAGGCCGGCAGACGGCCAGTGCCACAGAAAAGAAACCGCCTCGGCTACCCCTTGACCTTTCAGGCTGAGGGCCACCCTGGAACCGCAATACCCAGGCCGTTCCGGCTTGTCGTTGCGACCCTTCCAGCGCCGGGGTAAGGGTGAAATGGTGCGGTAAGAGCGCACCGCCCCGTCTGTAAAGCCGGGGGCAGGGTAAACCCCACACGGAGCAAGACCAAATAGGGAGGGATGCGCGAGTTCGGAGCAAGACTCGTGCACGGCGCCGGCCCGGCACCGTAAGGCTGCTCCATGCAATGGCCGAAACCTCCGGGTAGGTCGCTGATGAGTGTCCGCGGCAACGCGGCGCCTAGAGGAATGACCGCACACGACAGAATTCGGCTTACAGGTTCTCTTGCCGAATGTTTTGCCAACGACAGCGCCGGTGGGCATGCAGCCTGCTGGCGCTGGCCATTTTTGGCGATTAGCGAGTTAGAGCGAATCCTGAGAACGTGTGTCCTTTGGGGCGTTGTGCAAGGTTGCCTCTCCCTGATGGTCGGGTCAACTTCAGTATTGTGGTTTCGGGTTACAGCATCTCAGGATTTGCTGTAGCCGTTCAGCAAGTCGGCAAGTCAGCGAGCACTGCTTTACCATCAATCCATGCTGAGAGTGAAACTGCTGGAGGCCGGAGCTCGATTGCCGGTGGTGGCCCATCCTGGTGAGGATCTGGGCTATGACTTGTTTGCGCTTGATGGCGCGGTTCTGACACCGCGGGCTACGGTGAGGGTGCGGACGGGGATCAGCGTGGAGGCGCGGCATCCGGCGACGGGTGCTCCGCTGGGGCTGCTGGTGCGCGACCGGTCTTCGATCGCAGCGCGGGGGCTGGCGACGACTGCTGGTGTGATTGACGCGGGCTATCGCGGCGAGATCCTGATCCTGATGACCAACCTGGGCGAGACGGCCGTTGAGCTGAAGGCTGGCGAAAAGATTGCGCAGATGATTCCGGTGCCGGTTTTGACGGGAGTCGTGGAAGAGGTGGATAGCCTGGAAGAGTCGGCGCGAGCGGAGAAGGGGTTTGGAAGCTCGGGACGGTGAAAACAGTGGTCAGTGATCAGGGGTCAGGGGTCGGTTCCCTGGTCTCAGAATCGAGACCAGGGGCACCCAACGCGTGGCTCGCACTGGCCGGCTGCTTCCCCTCCATTCCGCCGGACAGCGCGGAATGGAGGGGGCACAACGCTGACTTGCCGACTCGCTGACTTGCTGACCTGCTGTTTTAGTGAATTCCCAGGCCGTCGTTCTGGTGATAGTTGGGGTAGGGTGGGATGGGAATGGCTGGAATTGGATTGGCTTTGAGCTCGTCCAACACCAGTTTCACGCCGGTTTCAAGCTGAAGATCGTGGCCGGCTGCGAAGTCCTTGGGTAGCTCTTCGACCGGGACGTCGGGCGCGATGCCGTGGTTTTCAACTTCCCAGTCGCCGGTGAGGCCGTAGATGGCGTAGCGCGGTGCGGTGACGCCGCCGCCATCAATGAGCGGAGGATAGCCGCCGATTCCGACCAGGCCTCCCCAGGTCTTGGTTCCAACCAGCTTGCCGACGCCGGCCTTGCGGAAGTACCAGGGCATGGCATCGCCGCCGGATCCGGCGTTCTGATTGATAAGCATGACCTTGGGCCCGAAGATGGCGCCGACGGGATCGTGGACCGGCTTGCCGTCGCGCTCGATGGCGCCGGAGAGCGGGAATCGCTTGAGCACGTCGATGACGTAGTCGGCGATGAAGCCGCCGTCGTTATAGCGCTCGTCGAGGACGAGGGCCTGTTTGTCGAGCTGCGAGTAGAAGTAGCGATTGAAGTTGTTGAAGCCGCCGGAGCCGGTGTCAGGCATGTAGACGTAGGCCACCTTGCCGCCGGAAAGCTCGTCGACCTTATGGCGATTGGAGTCAATCCAGGCGAGGTTGCGCAGGCCGGACTCGTCGCTGGTGGGGATCACGGTGACGTCGCGGGAATCCTTGCCGTCCGGGTTGGGACCGACGTGGAGCACGGTCTGGTGATTGGCGGTTCCGTCGAAGAAGGCGTAGAGGTTGTCAGCGGCGTGGAGGTCACGGCCGTTAACGGCGAGCAGGTATTCGCCTTCACGGACGTAGACGCCGGGGAGGGTGAGCGGCGAGGCCAGGCCGGGTGTCCAGTTCTGGCCGCCGAGGATGTGGGAGATGCGGTAGCGGTCGTGATCGACGGTGTAGTCGGCGCCGAGCAGGCCGGTCTTGGGTGCTTCGTCATGCGGGCCAGGGCCAAAGATGAACATGTGGCCGATATTGATTTCTCCGAGCATTTCGATGGAGAGGTAACTGAACTCTGAGCGGGAGGCCAGGCCGTCGAGGTAGGGCTTGTAGCGGGCCTCGATTTTGGGAATACTGAGGCCGTGGGTGTGGGGGTCGTAGAGGAAGTCGCGCTGAATGCGCCAGGTTTCGTGGTAGATCTGCTTCCACTCGGCGCGCAGGTCGATGATGGTGGAGAGGCCGCTGAGGTTCAAGCCCTTGCCGGGACCATTGTCGCCGGGCTTGAGGTCGTCGGATGAGGCGATGGTCCATCCGCCGTGGCGGGCGTAAAGGATCTTGCCGCCGTCTTGAGAGAAGGTGAAGGCGTCAAAGTCGCTGAGTACCGTCTCGGGATTGCGCTTCTCGAGGGTGAAGCGCCAGAGGGCGCGGATGGGTGAACCTCCGAAGTGGCTGGCGCGGCCGAACGGTGAACCTTCCGGGAGATAAACTACGCCGGCTTTGCCAGTGGCGATTCCGTAGTAGTTGCGGGCCGGAATGGGAAGGGACAGGATGCGATCGCCGATCTTGTCGAGATCGATCTTGACCTCAACGGGCTTGTCGGCGTCCTTCTTGTCCTTATCGGCGTCCTTTTTGTCGTCTTTCTTGTCGGCATCCTTGGCCGCGTCGTCCTTTTTGGCGTCGGCCTTATCGTCTTTCTTGTCGCTATCCTTCTTGTCGGTGTCTTTTTTGTCGTCTTTCTTGGCTTCTTCCTTGATCTTTTCGTCATCGCTTTCGGGAGGAATGGGCGAAGCGCCGTCCTTGGATAGAACGACGACGTAGGCGGCGGTGGTCTGGGCGCGGTCGAGCGAGGAGAGATCGATGCCGGCGCGCGAGGGGCCGTCGTCAGTGGAGGCGATGAAGTAGAGGTACTTGCCGTTGAGGTCGAAGGCGGGGCTGAAGGCGTCGCTCATGCCGTCGGTGACCTGGGTGGACTTTTTGGTATCGAGCGAGTAGAGGAAGACCGCGTTCAACTGGTTTTCGAGGTCGCGGTTGTAGGCGATCCACTTGGAGTCTGGCGACCAGGCCGGGGTGATGGTGCCACCGAAGGATGAGTTAATGCGATGGTCGACGAGGACTGGCTTACCGGAGGGCACATCTACATACCACAGGCGGTTGTGCTTGTCGGTATAAGCGATGTGCTTGGAGTCAGGCGACCAGGTGGGGCCGTAGAAGTAGCTGGGATCGGGGCCGAGGTCGATGACCACGGGCGGCTTGAAGCCGGTCTGGTCATGCAGGTAGAGCTGGTACTCGCCGGAGGCGTCGGAGAAGTAGGCGATGGTCTTGCCGTCGGGGCTCCAGGAGGGGTCGCGTTCGGCCACGCCGGGGGTCTCGGTCAGGTTGCGAGTTTCACCTTTTTCGCCGGGGACGGTGAAGATTTCGCCGTGGGCCTCGAAGACGGCACGGGCGCCGGTGGGTGAAAGGCCGGCGTTCTGGATTTCGTCCGCGCTGAGGGTGACGCGGTGGGGCGCCAGGTTGGCCAGTTCGCCATGAACCTGAATGGAGACGGTCTTGTCAGAGTTGGAGGCGGTATCGAGCAGGTGGATGGAGCCGAACTGCTCATAGACGAGCGCGCCGGGACCGGCCTGGAAGGACTTCAGGTCGTAGCCGTCGTTGTGGACTACTTCAGAGACTTGCTTTGAGCCGATGTCGTACTTGAAGAGGGAGATGTGGCCGGCGCGGTCAGAGAGGAAGTAGACGGTGTTGCCGACCCAGACGGGATTGGCGTCGTTGGAGTTTTCGCGGGGAACTTTGACCAGGTCAAGGGACTTGAGGTTGACGAGCCAGATGGGGGTGGTTTGACCGCCGTGATACTGCTTCCAGGCCGGCTCCCACTTGGTGATGGGCTGGTAGGCGATGGATTGGCCGTCCGGCGAGAAGGAGCCCTCGACGCCGGTGGGCAGCGGCAGGGCTTCGGGGATTCCGGAACCGTCGGCATGCACGCGGAAGAGGCGCAGGAAGTCGCGGTAGCTGGCCTGGTGGCCGGTGAACAGGATTTCTTTGCCGTCGGGCGACCAGCCAACGACGATGCTGCCGTCAGGGTGCCAGGTGATGCGGTGGGGAACGCCGCCAGTGGAGGGGATCACGTAGATATCGGTGTTGCCGCTGAGGTGGGCGGAGTAGGCGATCCATGCTCCGTCGGGCGAGTAGAACGGGCCGGCTTCCACCTGGCCATCGGAGGTGAGGCGCTCGGCCTCGCCGCCCTGGCGGCTGACAGTCCAGATGTCGTCTGCGTAGCGGAAGGCGATGCGGTCCTGGCTAAGGGAGGGGCTGCGAAGCAGGAGCGGGGGGTGCGCGGAAGGCGATTGGGCAAAAGCTAGAGCGGGGAGCAAGAGTGCAAGCGCAAGCAGGGATTGTGTGCGGTTCATCAGTGTCTCCGGTGACAGGGTTGATCGGGGATTGGAGCGAAAACGGGTTTGGGATTGGGTTGCCAGCATATGTTACGCCGAGAACGCAACAAATGTTTCCAAAAAAAGTGAGTTCAGCGCGAGTTTATTGCATGGGTTAAGGGTGCGCAGGAACCCAAGTGGGCCAGTTTGCGTATTACGCGGGAGAAAGCAGCAGTGGCGTGGATTGATGCGCAGGTAGGGGTTGATCCTCAGGGCAGAGGCCCCAGGGGCTCTTTTTGCGTCCATAATTGTAGCTATCAGAAGATTACGTACACTTGGGAGAACCGGTTGCAGCCCATGTGGGGTGAGCCGGGATAGGCGAAGTCGAGACGCGGCTGGTTGATGGCGATTCAGGAAATCGCAGGGAAAAGAAAGCAGGACCATGCAGTTCGGTGAGGCCGTAAAACTCGCGTTCCAATCGCTTTGGGCGAACAAGATGCGCACCATTCTTACGCTGATCGGCGTGGTGATGGGCGTGGCCTCGGTGATCATGGTGATTACGCTTGTGAATGGCGCCAACACGTACGTTGCAACAAAGCTCACCGATCACGGCGCTGACGTGTTCACCGTGGCGCGACAACCCGGCGTGATCCTGAGCCCGGCGGAGTACTTCAAATTTCAGCGGCGCAAGTTTATTCGTTTTGACGATTACCTGGCGGTGAAGCAGGGCTGCAACGAATGTGCAGAGGTGGGCGCGCTGCTGGAGCGGACGACCGGCGTGGTCTACAACGGCCACTCGACCACCGGCACCGACATGCGCGGCATGACGTGGACGATGATCTCGCTGAACAACACCAATATTGTGCTGGGCCGCGGCTTTACGCCCGCCGATGACGATCATGGAACGCACAACGTGATTGTGGGCTACGACATTGTGGACGACCTGCTCGGCGACAGCGATCCGATCGGCAAGGAGATCCGCGTGGACGGCATCTCTTACACGATTATCGGGGTGGGCGAGCGGCAAGGTAAGACGCTGGGTCAGTCGCAGGATAACTGGGTCTCCGTGCCCATCTCCACTTACCAGCAGACCTACGGATTCAACGACTCGATCGACATCTATGCGCGCGCCAACGGAGACATTGCGGCGATGGAGCGCGCCAAGGACGAGGTGCGCGTAATCATGCGGGCGCGGCGGCATAACGCACCGGGCAGCACGGATGACTTCGAATTAGAAACCAACGACACCTACATGGACATCTACAAGCAGATCACCTCAATCTTCTTCTCTGTGATCGTGGGCATCTCGTCCATTGCGCTGGTGGTGGGCGGCATTGTGATCATGAACATCATGCTGGTGAGCGTGACGGAGAGGACGCGCGAGATCGGGGTGCGCAAGGCACTGGGCGCACGACAGCGCGATGTGCTGATGCAGTTTTTGATTGAGAGCGCGACCATGGCGCTGATGGGTGGAGCAATCGGCGTGCTGTGCGGAGTAGGCGTGGCCAAGCTGATTACGCTGGTGATTGGATTCCCGACCAGCGTGCAGGTATGGAGCGTACTGCTGGGGTTGTTCATGGCGACTTTCACGGGTGTGTTCTTCGGAGTGTACCCGGCGAGCAAGGCGGCCAAGCTGGACCCGGTGACGGCGCTGAGGGCGGAGCTGTGAGAAGCCAGCTTCTGGCTTTTAGCTCCTGGGGTTGTCTTGGATGAGTGAAGTCCGGGCAATCCCGTGATGGGTGTGCCTTATCGGAAGAAGAGCTTTTGGCTAAAGGCTAGAAGCGAGTAGCTTGGAGCTGGTTTTATGGCGCAGGGTCAGATTCGCGAATCCGTCAAGATGGCCCTCGATACGTTGAGGACCAACAAGCTGCGCTCCGGACTCACCATCCTGGGCATTGTCATCGGTGTGACTACGGTGATCGCGATTTCATCGGTCATCAACGGGCTGAATAACCGGGTGAGCGACTTTGCCAATTCGCTGGGCACCAACGTGTTCTGGATCTACCACCTGCCGTTTGGAGTGCAGAAGATGACCACCGAGCAGGTGACGCGGAAGAAGCTGACTCTCGATGATGCGTTAGCGATTCGGACGCTGCCGCATGTGGTGGCTGCGGACGCCAGGGCGGTGTACTCGAAGGCTTTCTTTGTGGGCGGCATCAGCGCGAAATACGAGGGACACAAAGTTGCGGGCACCATTCTGGAGGGCCACACGGCGCAGGTGGCTATCGTATCGGAGCTGGTGCTGACGGAGGGCCGGTTCTTCACCGACGGAGAAGATCAACGTCATGCCGAGGTGTGCATCCTGGGACACGACGCAGCGGAAGAACTGTTTGTGAATGGCGAAGACCCGATCGGCAAGAGCATTAACGTGGACACTGGGATGTACACGGTGATCGGCGTGCTGGACAAGCGCAAGCAGGTTTTCGGCACCGGCAAGAATCCCAACGACAACGCCATCTTCTTTCCCATGGGAACGTTTCACAACCTGCATCCTGAAGTCACCGACATTTTTATCAGCGCGAAATACGACGACCCGAAGAACAAGGACCTGGTGGAGGACGAGATTCGCGAGCTGCTGCGCATTCGGCGCAAGGTGAAGGTGCAGGCCGACGACAATTTTGAGATTTTCGCTACAGATGGGCTGATGACGCTGTGGGGCAATATCACGGGCGGGTTGTTCGCATTTATGGTGGCCGTCTCAAGCATCGGACTGATGGTGGGCGGCGTAGGGGTGATGAACATCATGCTGGTGAGCGTGACAGAGCGGACGCGAGAGATTGGTATCCGCAAGGCGATTGGAGCGACCAAGCGAACGATTCTTACGCAGTTCACGACCGAGGCGATTACGCTCTGCGCATTGGGCGGAGTGATCGGCGTGCTGTTCGGCGCCGTAATTACGTGGATTGTGTACCTGCTGCCTGTTGGCTTGCCTGCATCTCTTTCAACGCTGTGGGTGCTGATCGGGTTCGGCGTCTCGTGCACCATTGGCCTGGTATTTGGCATCTACCCGGCTTGGAAGGCTTCGAATCTGGACCCGATTGAGGCGCTGCGGTACGAGTAAGACAGGGACTAAGGGACCAAGGGGCTGATCACTCACAACTGGGAACTGACGTCTAACGGTTGGTGTTTATGGAATTCAAAGAGGGCATTCAACTCGCGCTGCAATCGCTTTGGGCGAACAAACTGCGTTCGATCCTGACCTTGCTGGGGATGGTGATCGGCGTGGCCTCGGTGATTACCGTTGTGACTCTCACCAACGGCGCCAAGACGTTTGTGACTTCAAAGATCAACAGCTACGGCGCCAGCGTGGTGACCATCACCAAGATGCCGCAGACCTTCATTACGATTGACGAGTATCTCTCGTTTCAGAAGCGGCGCGACGTCTCGTACGACGATTACAAGGCCGTGCTTTCAGAATGCAAATCTTGCGTGTCGGTGGGGGCGCAGCGCACTACGACAGGCAAGGTTGTGTACCAGACCAAGTCGACCACCGACACCGGCGTACGCGGCTGGACGTGGACGATGCCGGCGATCTCGAACTTGAACATCGACGAAGGGCGCTCGTTTACTGAAGTCGAAGACGAGCACAGCGCGCACGTGGCGATTGTGGGCTACGACGTGGTGGACAACGTGCTGGGCGGCGCAGATCCGCTGGGCAAAGAGATTCGCGTGGATGGAGCGCCGTACACGGTGATCGGCGTGGGCGAGCGGCAAGGCAAGATGCTCGGCATGAGCATGGATAACTGGGTCGCGATTCCACTGACGACATTCCTTCATTCCTATGACGCGCACCGATCGATGGACATCTATGTGAACACCGGCGGCGGCGGCGAGGTAATGGACAATGTCTCCGATCAGTTGCGCACCATTATGCGGGCGCGGCGCCACCTGGCACCGGGAGCGCCGGATGCATTTTCGATTGATACGAGCGCGACGTTTGGCAACCTGCTGACGAAGATGCTGAATAATTTTGGCATCGTGGTGGTGGCGATTGCGGGGATCTCGCTAGTGATCGGCGGGATTGTCATCATGAACATCATGCTGGTGTCGGTCACCGAACGCACGCGCGAGATTGGCGTACGCAAGGCGCTGGGAGCGCGGCGCAATGACATCCTGATGCAGTTCCTGATCGAGTCGGCAACCATGTCGCTGGCCGGCGGCGTGGTGGGCGTTATCGGCGGCATCACTGTGGCCAAGCTGGTTACGCTGCTGATTTCGTTCCCATCAGAGGTCGAGGTGTGGTCGATCCTGGTGAGCCTGTTTGTGGCCACCGCGGTGGGACTCTTCTTTGGGGTTTACCCGGCGTACAAAGCCGCAGAACTGGATCCGATTACGGCTCTGCGGGCGGAGTTATAGCCATGAGACTGAGCGACTCAAAAGAATCTGTGCGGATGGCGCTGGAGACGCTGCGCAAGAACAAGCTGCGCTCCGGGTTAACTGTGCTCGGCATTTCAATCGGGATTTCGACGGTGATCCTGATTTCTTCAGCGATCAATGGACTGAATACGAACATTGATACCTTTGTGAAATCGCTGGGCACGAACGATCTGTGGGTCTTCCGCTTTGAGCCGTTCGGGAAGCGGCCTACGACGGAGGAGCTAAATCGCAAGCAGCTTACGTATGAGGACGGAATTGCGATGCGCAGCCTTCCCTTTGTGGTTGCTGTCGATCCGGGGCTGACGTATCAGAATTTTCAGACTGGACTGGGCAGCGTCTCAATCAGGGCAGGGACGCACAAGATTTCAAACACGATCATCAATGGCAGCACATCCGCTGTGAAGGTCACGGCCGACATCAATCTGCTTGAGGGCCGCATGTGGACCGATGCCGAAGATCAGCGCCGTGCCAACGTGGTGGTGCTGGGGCACGACGCGGCTGAAGATCTGTTTCCGAATGAGTCTCCGATTGGCAAGGATATCGATTGCGAAGGCGATATCTTTACTGTGATCGGGGTGCTGGATGTGCAGCCGCAGCCGTTTGGGAGCGGGCGCAACACGCAGGACAATTCGGCCTATTTTCCGGTGGAGACGTTTCGCAAGATTCATCCGGAGATCCTGGATTTCTGGATCACGGTGAAGTACGACGATCCATCCCATAAGGCGATGGTGATTGACGAGATTCGCGAGCTGCTGCGCCGGCGCCGCAACGTGCGCCTGGAACAGGACGACAACTTCGCCATTTTCGGTCCCGACTCACTGACCCGGCTTTGGAACCAGTTAACGGGCGGACTCTTTCTCTTCATGGTCGCCGTCTCTTCAGTTGGTTTGATGGTGGGCGGGGTTGGCGTGATGAACATCATGCTGGTGTCTGTCACGGAGCGGACGCGGGAGATCGGAATCCGGAAGGCGATTGGTGCGACGAAGAAAAACATTTTGCTGCAGTTCACGCTGGAAGCGGTGACGCTGTGCATGGTGGGCGGCTTCATCGGCGTACTGGCGGGCTCTTTGTTCACGCTGATCTTGCATTATGCGGTGTCGTACCTGCATGCGTCGTTATCGCTGATGTGGGTGCTGATCGCATTTGCGGTCTCGTTCACAATCGGGCTGGTCTTTGGGATTTATCCGGCGTGGAAGGCTGCTTCGCTGGACCCGATTGAGGCGCTGAGGTATGAGTGATGCAGCTTTTAGCATCTAGCTCCTAGCCTTTAGCTTTTAGTTCGCCGGCACACGCCTGTCCCTGGTATGAGATAGAGCCGGGCTTTCATCCGCTAAACTTACTGCTGTGATATCGCACGCAATCGCTCGATCCGTGGAGATTGTGACCACGGTGCTGGCCGTGGCCGGGATGGGCTACTTTCTCGCTGCCATTGTTGCGGCACGGGTATTTATTGCCCATCGTCGCGCGGCGATTTCAGCATTCGCTCCTGGCGTCAGCATTCTCAAATCTTTGAAAGGGCTCGACCCCGGCATGCTGGACGCATTCCGCAGCCACTGCCAGCAAAGGTATGCCGGCGAGTATGAGCTGCTGTTTGGGGTATCGTCGCTGGAAGATGCTGCCGCGACCGCGGTGGAAGAACTGAAGCTGGAGTTTTCTGATCTTGCGATCCGACTGATCGAGTGTCCTGAGCGGCTGGGAACGAATGGCAAGGTTAGCACGCTGACGCAGCTTGCGACCTACGCGCGCTATGACTACCTGCTGATCAACGACTCGGACATCACGGTTTCGCCGCGCTACCTGGAACGGGTAATGGCAGGCTTTGCCGATGCGAAGGTGGGCATGGTGACGGCTCTCTATCGTGGACAGGCGCATGGAACAATGCCTTCGCGGCTCGAGGCGCTGGGCATTGCGACCGACTTTCAGGCCGGGGTGCTGCTGTCGAAGATGCTGGAGGGAGGGCTGCACTACGGGCTGGGTTCGACGCTGGCGGTGCGGCGCGAGGCTCTCGATAAGATTGGCGGGCTTGTAGCGTTGGTGGATCACCTTGCCGATGATTATGAGCTGGGCGCCCGCATTGATCGCGCCGGGTACAGAGTGGCTCTAAGCGCGGAGGTGGTGGAGACGGCGATTCCCGCGTATGGATGGAGCGGGTTTGTCGATCACCAGCTGCGCTGGGCGAGGACGGTTCGCGATGCGCGGCCTGGGGGTTATGCGGGGCTGCTGTTTACACATGGGTTGGCGTGGGCTCTGCTGAACGTGCTGGCCAGCGGCATGAGCCCGTTGAGCCTGTGGCTGCTGGGGATGAGCTTTTTTTTGCGGCTGGCACTTGCGATGACGGTGGGCGCGGAGGTGTTGGGCGACCACCAGGTGCTTCCCGGCCTGTGGCTGCTGCCGCTGCGCGATGTAGTGGCAATGGGCGTGTGGATTGCTGGGTTCGCGGGCAACACGATTGTGTGGCGCGGACAGCGATTTGTGCTCAAAGGCGGAAAATTGCACAAACCTGGCGAATGAACAGACCAGTGTGTTTTGTTACCGGCTTTTCATTCGGCGCCTTAGGTTGCAAGGGCCTCGGCGGTGGTGGGATCGATGATGGTCCTCACCTGGAGCACACGATTGGCGGGGAATCCGCCCTGTTTGGCGTGCTCGCGCACTAATTCTTCATTGGGGGCGATGTAGACACAGAATATGGTGTCATCGGTTACGTAGCTGTGCACCCACTGAATCTGCGGGCCCAGGTTGCGCAGCACGCCGCAGGATGTCTGCGAGATGGCTTGCAGTTGTTCAGGGGATAGTGCGCCGGCGCCTGGCACCTGGCGTTCAATCACGAATTTTGGCATAGTCGACCTCTTTCAGCCATGGAACTGCTCAAGTCTATCGAGCGATCAGGATATTGGAAACAAGATTCTGTGCGGCCATCTGGATTTCCCAGGGGGCCCGGAAAGGATTGGACCGGTTCCAAACCGCGTGCCGCTGGACGACTGACTGGCTGCGAGCGCGTGGCGCGCTGGCAGGACCGCAAGCGACAATGCTATGGTGAGTTCGAAATGCCGTTCTTAACGACAACCGAAGCAGGCGTTCCAATTCAGGGCCCAACGGCGACGCTGATCTACGACGACTGGTACCCGGCGCTGCGTACAGACACGCTGAAGGCCGGCAAACTGGCGACGGCGATGCTGCTGGATATTCCGCTAGTGCTGGGGCGGCGCAAGGATGGGCGCGTGTTTGCGATGCGCGACAGCTGCCCGCATCGCGGCATTCCGCTGAGCTATGGATGGTTTGACGGGGAACATGTGACGTGCCGGTACCATGGCTGGGAGTTTGAGCCTTGCACCGGGCAGTGCGCGCTGATTCCGTCGCTGAGCAGCCACGATCATCTGGATGCGACGCGAATTTTTGCGACGGCGTTTCCCTGCGAGGAGCGCGATGGGCATGCGTGGGTTTATATTCCGGGCGCGGGGGCTGGGAGAAAGACAGATGCCACGCAATTGCGGCCTGTGCCGGAACTCAAGAAGTTTGGGCCGCGGTATCGGACTGCGTTTCTGACGGCCGATCTGCCTTGCAATGTGGACCACGGAATTATCGGATTGATGGATCCGGCGCATGGGCCGTTTGTACACCAGGCGTGGTGGTGGCGATCGCGGGCGAGCATTCGCGAAAAGACGAAGCGATTTGAGCCGATTCCGGAGGGGTTCCGGATGAGCGCGCATGCGCCGAGCGGGAACTCCGCACCCTACAAGCTGCTGGGCGTTTATGGGCAGCCGATTGAGACCACGATCGACTTCACGCTGCCGAACCGGCGGACGGAAGTGATTCGCTGTGGCGAGAAGTGGTTTTCAAGCCTGACGACGGTAACGCCGGTAACGGCTTCGACGTGCCGCATCGATGTGATTGCGGCGTGGAATGTTTTTTACCTCGTGCCGTTTGTCACGCCGATTGCGAAGTTCTTTGGCGCGAAGTTTGTGCGCCAGGACCAGGTCACGATGATTCAGCAGGCGGAGGGTCTGCGTCATAATCCCAGCCTGATGCTGATTGACGACGCGGACAAGCCGGCCAAATGGTACTTCGCGCTGAAGCAGGCGCGGCTGGATTCCGCTTCGGCGGGAACAGCGCCCAAGCATCCCATGGATGGGCCGGTCGAGTTGCACTGGCGGAGCTGAATCGGGCAGGCAAAGAGGCCAGAGCATTTTCGGAATACATATAGACTTTTTGAGGACCGCGTAAAGTCGCTTTTTGATTGAGGAAAAGGCCGCTTGAGTGTGTGCTTTCGGACGACATCGATTCCGAAAATGCTACCGACGCTCCAACGTGAGCACGGTAATATCGTCGTCCTGGCCGAACAGCTCCGCTGTTTTGGCGATTTGGCCGGCGGATTCGCAGCTCATAGCCGCGGTGCGCTCGAAGCCAAAGAGCACGCCGTCCCGGTTGCGCGCTTCCACTACGCCATCGGTAACGAGGGTGAGTTGCGCATGGTGCGGAAGCGCGAATACCGCCTCAGCGTACGTTGCGGCGGCAGCCAGGCCGAGGGGCAGGCCGTTTTCGACTGCAAGTTCCGCGCCACTGAGGTAGGGCGCGATGTGGCCGGCGTTGGCTACGATGAGCTTGCCGTCGGCGTCTGCGCGCAGCACAAGACAGGTGGTGAAACCGCCCTGGGTGCGGCCCAGCATGCGCAGATTCATTGCGGTGAGAATCTCGCCCGGGCTCTGGGTGTAGTGGGCCAGCGTGCGTACGGTGCCGACGAGAAGCGAGACGGTCATGGCCGCGGGCATCCCCTTGCCGCTGACGTCGCCAATCACCGCCAGCAATCCACCCTGCGGCGTGCCGACAATCTGGTAGAAATCTCCGCCCACTTCGCCCGCCGGTTTGTAGATGGCCTGGATTGAGAAGCCGGGCAGACGCGGCAACTCCCGGGGAATGAGAACCTCCTGAACCTGTTGGGCGCTGCGGAATTCCTCGTCGCGCCGGCTTTGCCGCCGAGTCTGCTCGGTTTGAAAGCGCCAGGCGGCAAAGGTGATCGCGATGAGCAAAAGCGTGTTGAGCACAGCTTCAATGTCGAACTGGTTGCCGGCAATGGAGAATAGTGGCTGTTGGAGGGGCCCCCAGAAGGTCCAGTGGGTCCAACGCCCGCCTGCGTTGAACCAATTGCCAAATGCCTGAAAGAGGTCCGCAAGCATGGCGACAATGGCGAGCAGCCAACGCTCCGCGTCGAGCCGGCGACGAAAAGCGAATATAACCAGGACCACGCCCCAGATCTCGATCAGCAATGAGGGGATGGTGAAGCCGGCATCGAGTCCGAGGAAGAGGTGACCGGGCCAGGTGGTCCAGTTGAAGAGCTGCAATGCTCCGTCGCCAAAGTTGCCAACGATCGCAACAGCGACCACCCACCAGGTCCAACGAACGAGAGGCCGATTGTCGCGCAAGCCCAGGAGATAGAGAAGCAGGAACCAGAGTGAGACGTCTTCAATGCAGACGATTGGGGCGATCAGTCCATAGTTCCAGCGGAAACTGAGGAACCCCGGGGCGCCGGAGAAAACCAGCATAGGCAGTGGATGGCTCATATAAAGAGCCAGCCACAACAGCATTGTCTGACGGCGTTGACGGAGCCATGCGAGCAATGCGAGAAGAGAAACCACGGTACAGAGAAGCCCGAGGCCGAGCTGCCAGAGATTCGAGCGCAGCCAGGCGTACCAGGCGGCCTGATTGCGATCGGCCAATGCCTGTGCGCTTCCCAGCAGGGGCGCTTCGATCAGGCCTCCTTCCTCGGGCAAGCTGAAGAAAATATGGGGAGCCTTCCAGATTCGAATGGCGAGTATGCCGGATTGTGGCTTTCCCAGCGGAACAAGGGGGGGTAAATGGGGGCTGATTTCGGTTACCGCGCCGTTGGACTGGTCATACCAGACAGCGTCTGGCGGCAGCTTGCCGTAGGTGCCGACGAGGCGGCCGTTCCAGTAAATCTCGGCGGCGCCTTGAATACCGGGCAGGGCGAGCGCGAGCTGCCAATCCGCATTCTTTTCAGCTTGTTCGATCGTGATGCGCCGTCGGTACCACGCGTAACCGGTGAGGTTCTTGAAGCCCTGGCCTTCCCAGGGGCGGTCAACCTGGATGCACGCCCATTGGGAGTCATCGAACTCTGCCGCCGCATAAGCCGGATCGTCACCCGGACGAAAGGCCCACGGTCCGTCGATGGCAACGTAGGCCCGGCCGAGGCTTTCTGCAACGAATGGAATATCCCCATTGCGGCTGGCATCGGTGGAAACCAACACGCCTGAAGGCAACGCCGCGGAAGGCACAGCGCTGAGGAAAGCTCCGCAAATCGTCAGGATTCCAAAGGCCCGGGGAAGCATGGTGACAAGCATACCTTGCGGCGGCAGCGGCTTGCGATGGTTTCATGCGAAGGGGCATCGACATGGGGCGATGCCGCGAAGCCGGCACTGGGCGCGAGTTGCTACAGCAGATTCGATTCTGCTCTTTACAGAAGGCTGGACGTTCAGTGGCTTTTTCCTTAAGAAAAAGCCACCCTGCTCGATCTGCACATGTCAACATGTGAACCGAAACCGCTCTGATCTCCGACAACTGAAAAACTGCTTCTCAGTCTCCCTGCGCGACAGAGACTTCATCTTCCGTAGTGATGCTGGCGAAGTCGATGGAGAGGCAGGTTGCGAGATCGTTGAACCCCTGGTCCCACCTGGGGCGATCGTCTTTTCCCAGAGAGGTGAGCCCGTACTTTGAAGTGCGCAGAATCTCGTACCAGATGTTCTGCGCCTGCCACAGGTTGAGCTCAATGGGCAGCTCGACGAGATTGCGCGCGAGGGTGAGGGCGCGGTCGAGCATTTCAAGGGAGCCGGCGGACATTTGCAGCTCGACCATGGCGCGCTTCATGCGCTGGTCGGCGATGTAGCTCAGCGTGGCCGTCTCAAGCGGCACCTGGTCGGCCTTGGCAAGCGTGAGGAACGAGCGCATCTGCGCGACGTCAATTGGGTCGGCCTCGAGGGCGCGGCGCAGGCCGGCGTTGATGGCAAAGCCCGCGGCCAGGGTGAGCGCGGGAGGCTTGGGCAGGCCGGCCTGGGAAAGATAATGCAGCAGGCTGGCGTGATCTTCGTAAATGGTGGTGAGAGAGTTTTCAATGTCCCACAGGGTCGAGTTCAGGATCAGCTCGACGATGCGGCGCTGCTCATCGCTGAAGAGCGAGGTGAGCGAGTAGTCGACGCGGCCGTACTCGCGGTCGAGCAGACGAATGACTTCAGGGAAGCGGGCGAGCTGCACCTGCTCTTCGGCGTGCGCGGCGAAGGCGTCAAAGGCTGCCGCGTCGGCGTCCGTGTAGGGCTTTACCGCGGCGGTGATGTTTTGATCGCCGAAGTGCAACACCGCAAAAGAAAAGCTTTGCTGATGGCCGGTGATGGCGCTGGCGATGTGGGCGCGGCCGAGCGCGAGACGCCCGCGGCCGGAGGTGTAAATGGCGAAGGAGATGCGGCGCACTCGATAACAGAAGAGATCGGTCTCTTCGGCAAACGACGAAAACACGGAGCTGATGGCGTAATGGGCGGCCACCTGTTCCAGGCCCAGTTCCATGGTGTCGACGCAGCGCTTGTAGATTTGCGCGCCGTCGCCGAAGCGGGCTTCATTCGATTTGGCCTCGGCCATGCGGGCGAGAAAGGCCGGCTCGAGCGCATCCGCCTGCGCGCCGAAGACTTGCCTTGCGAGTTGAAGCACGCGGGCGGCGTAGGCGATGATCTGCACAGTTTCAATGCCGCCGATGTCGTCAAAGAACCATCCGCAGCTGGTGTACATCAACTGGGCGTGGCGCTGCATCTCCATCAGCTCGAGCGCGCGCACTCGCTCGTCCCCAGAGAGCGCATGGGTGGCGTGCGTGTTGAGGAACCGGTCAACCTGCTCAGTATCGCGGTTGAGCAGGACATCGATGTAGGCGTCACGCGCGGCCCACACATCCTTGAAGAGCTTGCTGCCTTGCTCTTCGGTGAGCGGAGCGATGGCATCGCGCAGCTCATCCAGGGCCTGGCGCAACGGGGTGCGCCAAAGCTGGTTGAAGGGGCGGCCGCCGTTGCATCCGCAGTTCGATCGCCAGCGCTCGACGCCGTGCGCGCAGCTCCACGAGCTGTCCTCGACAATCTGCGCTTCGTATTCAGGTGGAAACTGATCGAGGAATTTTCCGTAGTTGGTGAGTTTGACGGAACGATCGCGCTCAAGCAGGCGCAGCGCGTAGGCAAGCGCCATTTCACCGTGCTTGTGGTGGTGGCCATAGGTCTCGCCATCGGTGGCGACGTGGGAAAGCTGGGGCTGCGGGTTGTCGCGGAAACCGGCCTTCAGGCGCGCGGCGAAGGATTCGCCGGAGTTGAGCAGGCCCTCGAATGCGATGGCGCGCGATGCTGGGCCGTTGTAGAAAAAGACTGCGATGGACACACCGGATTCAAAGCGAACCAGATACGGATGCGTTGGATCAACGGTTGCGCCGGGGGTTTCTGTCCATTGGGTTTCGTCGCCCAGGGGGCGCACGCGAGCGCATTGAGATGGCGAGAGCAGGGTGAATTTAACGCCGTGCTGCGCCAAGAGTTCGAGCGATTCAGAATCTGCCGCGGTCTCGGCGAGCCACATGCCTTCAGGCAGCGCGCCGTAGTGGCGCTGATAGTCGGCAATGCCCCAGCGGATCTGCGTGATGCGGTCGCGGGTGTTGGCCAGCGGCATGATGATGTGGTTGTAGACCTGCGCCATGGCCGAGCTGTGGCCGCTGAAGCTCTTGCGGCTGCGGCGCTCGCCGTCAAGAATCATGCGGTAAGTGCGCGGTGCGTTTTCTTTGAGCCAGCTGAGCAGCGTGGCCCGAGGTTGAAGCTCATGCGCGCGTAGTTGTTCACGATGCGCGTGATCTGGTTGCGATCATTCTGGATGCGCGCCGCGCCGTTGGTGGCGTAGCACTCGGCGCAGACGCGCTCATTCCAGTCGTGATACGGCGCGGCGGAATCCTGCGTCTCTACCGTCTCCAGCCAGGGATTCTCTCTGGGCGGCTGGTAAAAATGTCCATGAATGCAGATGAAACGTTTGCTCGGAGCCATAGGTTTGCGATGCGTGCCTGGAAAATGGCGTTGCTTGATTATTGTAGGCTCGATCGCCCGGCTGGAGGTGTGTTGCGGGCCAGATCGCAGGCGCGCCACAGATACCAGCTTGCAACGGAACGGAATGGCGCCCACTTCTTTCCTCTTTTGAGAAGGACTTCCGGCTTGGGTAGATCGCCGGCTGCAAGCGCGCGCGTTTTGGGAATGCGCTGAAAGGTGAGCGCGAATCCCTTGCGGACACCGTAGTCGGTTACCGGGAACACGTCGGGGCGACCCATGCGAAAGATCAAGAGCATCTCCACCGTCCAGGGACCGATGCCGCGCACGGAGGTGAGGCGCTCGATGATTTCTGCGTCCAGCATTCTCTTGATGGCCGCATGTGTGGGGACGGTCCCATCGAGGGTTTTGGCGGCGAGATCTTTGAATGCCTTGATTTTGTTGCCGGAGACGCCGCATGCGCGAAGCAGTTCATCCGGCGTATCGATCAGGAGCTGCGGCGACGGATCGCCGCGAAAGTGCTCGCGCACGCGGCGATGAATGGTTGCCGCAGCCTTTCCGTGGAGCTGTTGATAGAGGATGGATTCAAGCAGCGATTCAAACGGCGAGGGCGCGGGATCGAGACGCATGGTGAATGGGCCGACGATGTCAATGAGCGCACCAAGCTTGGCGTCGGAGGCCTTCAGGTGGGCTATCGCTTCGGTGGGATCGAAGGGAAGTTTGCGGCTGCGGCCGTCGTGGATCATAGGCGAACAGTGTACCGCGCCGGGACTGGCCGGGCGATTCGGCCGCAGAGCGGCGCAGAAGAGACGGGGTCCCCGCTCCGCGTCCTAGTACCATTTAGGAAACGGAAGAAACAGGAGCGCCAAAGCCATGAAGATGCGGCCGGGAACGCAAACGGGATTTCTGCTGTGCGGTAAAGAATGGATCGACGGTGATTCGTTTGAGGTGCGCTCGCCTTGGGACCAGGGACTGGTAGGCCGGGTGACCATTGCCACACGCGCAGACGCACGCCAGGCGGTGAGCCACGCTGTGGCCAGCTTACGGCGCGCACGGGCCCTGCCGCGGTGGAAGCGGCGCGAGATTCTGGAGGATGTGGCTGCCTCTCTCATTGAACAAAAGGAACGGTTTGCGCAGCTGATTGTGGCCGAGGCCGGCAAGCCGATTCGGCTGGCTCGCACGGAAGTGGACCGGGCGGTGGTCACGTTCAAGACCGCTGCCGAAGAGGCGGCGCGGCTGGGCGGCGAGAGTCTGCCGCTGGATTTAACCGAGGGCAACGAGGGGCGCTGGGGACTGGTGCAGCGGTTCCCGGTGGGGCCCATCCTGGCCATCACACCATTTAATTTCCCGCTAAACCTGGTGGCGCACAAGGTGGCGCCGGCGCTGGCCGCCGGGTGCCCGATCATTCTCAAGCCGGCTCCGCAGACGCCTTTTACGGCATTGGCGCTGGGCGAGGTGATTCTGAAGGCTGGATGGCCGCAGGAGGCCCTGTCGGTTTTGCCGCTGAGCAACGCGGACACGGCGTGGCTGGCGGAGAAGGAAGATCGCATCAAGCTGGTGAGCTTTACGGGGTCGTCGAAGGTGGGATGGGAGCTGAAAGCCCACTCAGGCCGCAAACGGGTGCTGCTGGAACTGGGTGGGAATGCAGCTCTCGTGGTGCACAACGACTGGCACGACCTGGATGAGGCTGCGGCCCGCACGGCGCACGCGGCCTTTGGATTCGCTGGACAGTCGTGCATCAGTGCGCAGCGCGTCTTTGTGCAGCGCAGCATCTTTCAGACTTTCCTGTGGAAGCTGGTGGAATATACCGCCAAGCTCGAAGTTGGAGACCCGTCCAATGAGGCGACCGAGGTGGGCCCGCTGATTCGGCTAAGCGAAGCGGAGCGGGTGGAGGCATGGGTAAAGGAAGCCGTTGAAGGCGGCGCCAAGCTGGTTGCCGGCGGGGAACGCCGCGGCTCCGTGATTACTCCGGCGATCCTTACCGGAACCACGGCGGGGATGAAAATTCGGGACGAAGAGGTTTTTGGGCCCGTTGTCGTGGTGGAGCCGTATGTCGACTTCGAGGAGGCGCTGGCGGCGGTGAATCACTCCCGGTATGGGTTGCAGGCCGGTTTGCTCACACGCGACGCCGGGCGCATCCTCACTGCGTACAGGGAACTCGAGGTCGGTGCGTTGATCGTTGGCGATACGCCGAATTGGCGACTGGATTCGATGCCGTATGGAAGCGTAAAGGACTCCGGACTGGGGCGTGAGGGGATTCGGTCGGCAATTGAGGAGATGACTGAACCGCGCATGCTGGTGATGAGCGGATTGAGTTAGAGCATGCTGCGAGAGGCCGTAGATTTGGGGGAATTAACAAATGCCGTCGGGCTTGCGCGCTGTGACCTTCGACCAGGTCTGGCCATTTCAAAAGTTGGGCACGGTCTCGAATGAGGGAAACTGTGAGTTAGCGCGAGAAGGTTGGAAGCAATCCCGCTCTGAGTCAGCCGGCACTTTCACTTTGCAGCTGGCTTGCGCATTCAGTTCATCTATAGACATGCAAATAAGTTATGACCAAGTTATGAGGCAGGGCTGATCCGTAGACAGCTTTGTCCTGGATGAGGACCGGCCATAGCTCTCAGCCATGCCGGCAAACTCACCTGACTCAGAACACAGACTTGCTTGTTTGTCTTGCGCAGCTGATGGTCTGTTACCCGCCATGCTGTGGCCCATGGAAGCAGCTTAGCGATTAAGCTTCCTTCTTGCTCTTGGCCTTCTGTGCGGCCCAGCGCTTGCGTTGCGCATCGGCAATCCGCTTGCGGGCCTCAGGGCTCAACACGCGTGTCTTTTTAACCTTTGCAGTTGCGGAGGTCTTCTTTGTTGTACGCCCGGTGATTTTGGTATCGACTTTGGTTGTGCTGGCCAGCAGGGAGCGTACCTGGACCAGTCTTGCAATCTCGGCATCAATTTGTGCAATGATCGAATCAACAGACATAAGTTCAGCATAACTCACGGGGCCGCTTTTGCGCACCATGCCAGAGTTTTCTGTTTCTCATTGAGGACGTGCCGCATTTCACTCCGGCTTGCCCACAGCCTTGTCGTCGTATGCTTTCTTGAGAACAAAGAACGCCTTCTTCTTTTGGCCCTGCTCCGAGATAAGTCCCTTGCGGTTGAACTCATCCTGGATTCCTGTCAGCGGCCGGTTGGGCGAACGAAAGTCCATCAGGATCCACGGGCTCATTCCTCTCAACTGTGGAATGCGATTGAGCATTCCAAACTGATGGCGATAGATATTGGCTTGATACTCTTCAGTCCAACGTTCATCGTCGCCGCCGTGCAGGCCCGCTTTTGCGCCGCCGCCGAATTCACTCACAATCAAGGGCTTCTGATAGTCGATGCGCCAATCGGTTACGTCGGCTGTTTCAGGATGCTGCTCATACCAGCCGATGTACTCATTGAAGCCGATCACATCCAATGCCTTGCCGAGCGGATCATCGATGATCTTGGTGTGGCCTTCGCCGCGCACCAGGAGGGCCGCGGTAATCAATCGTGACGGGTCGAGTTCGCGGGCGTGGCTGGCGAGAGCTTCAATGAAGTGGGTTCGCGCTTCGTTGTTCGGCGTTTCATTGGCCATGGACCACAGGATGATCGCCGCGTGATTGCGCGAAGTTCCTATCTCCTCGTCTAACTGCTGCTGGGCCTTTGCATATACTTTGGGATTGTCGAATTCCAGAGCCCAGTAGACGGGGTTTTCGGCCCATACGAGCAGGCCCATGCGGTCTGCGGCGCGCAGCATTGTCTCGTCATGGGGATAGTGCGCGAGACGCACATAGTTGCAACCAAGCTCCTTGGCCCAGCCGAGCAATGTCTCGGCGTCCTTGTCGGTGTTGGCGCGGCCGGTGCGATAGGGCGCCTCGGCGTGAATGGAAATGCCGCGAAGAAAGATCGGCTTGCCATTGAGAAGAATCTCGGTGCCGCGGGTTTCAATGGTGCGGAAGCCCATGAGCTCGTTGATGTGGTCGTCGCCGGCGGTGATTATGACTTTGTAGAGTTTGGGGGATTCGGGAGACCAGCGCTCAAGACCCGACACTGGAATTTGAATCGCGGCACGGCCTCCGTCCCCTACGTCCGCGGTTGTCTTCGCGTTTAGCTCGGGAATCTCGACTTCGGCCTTTGCACCGCTCGCTGCGCCCTGGACATGGACCCAGCCTGCAATCACGGAGCCTTCGCCGCGGCGCAGGTGCAGGTCGTATTGATCGATGAATGTGTCGGGAACTTCGATCAGCGAGACTGTGCGCGTGAGGCCGCCGTAGTTCCACCAATCGGTTTGCAGGGTTGGAACTCCATCTTCGTGGCGGGTGTTATCTACAGCAGCCACAACGAAGTTATTACCTTCGTGAATTGCAGTTGTTACATCGCAGTTGAAGCTGGTGTATCCGCCTTCGTGTTCGCAGACCTTCTGTCCATTGACCCAGAACCACGAGTGGTAGTTTGCCGCGCCGATGTGCAGGAAGATGCGGGTGTTTGGTTTGGGCTGGTAGGTGAAGTCATGCTCGTACCAGATTGGGCCTTCATAAAAGAAAAGTGACTCACGTTGCGTATTCCAGTCGGCTGGAACCTTGAGTTTAGGCGCCTTGGCAAAGTCGTATTCCGTTGGAAAGGGGTCGCCGGGCTTTGCTTTCTGATTGAGGAACCATCCATTCTTCTTTTCTTCGTGGTGAAAGCTGAAGAGGCCGGAGAAGTAGGGATCGACGATGGCTCCCCACTCGCCGTTGAGCGATGTGGCCGGCCTGCGGTCCGCACCGGTGAGGACGATGGGGGCTGGCGCCTGCGCAAAGGCTGCACGAGCCGGAAGAAGCGAGAGGCAAAGCAGAGCTGCGGCGATGTGGAAGGAGGGATTTGCGAAGACGCGCGCAATAGGGCGGACGGAAGCAGAGTTCATGGCAGAGCCTCGATGGTTTTCGTCATGAGTGGAGCTTGTTCAGCGTTGCAGTGTGCGCTGCAGAAACTCCGGATGGACTTGCTATCTTAACGCGCGCCGCGGCAGCATGTACATTCAAGGCATATCGATTGACTCCGCCGGAAAGCAAAGGGGACAGGCCGCGAAGCCTGTCCCCTTGTTTCACGCTGTCCGATCGAATTGGGCGTGAGTTATGTTCCGAGATACTCGACGTGCACATAGGTGCCGAGGCGGACGTTATAGGCGAGATACCAGCCGATGTGGTCGGGATCCTCGTAGATCACGATGTCATCGGAGTCCCACAGCCATCCATCGCAGAAGGCAATGTCGAACGCGGCGACATTCCAATACCAGCCATTGAACCAGAAGCGGCTGGGACCGCCGCCGCCGAGGTGCCAGACGTGATCGCGGCCAAAGCCGCCGGTGAAACGGCCGTGTTCAAAGGGGTGGTCGAGATGGTAGTTGACGTCGGCGCGGCCCGTGTCATGGCCTACCCAGGTTTTGCCGTCGACGTGCGGGGCGTTGGGGTGGCCGTCCTTGTCACTGTAGTTTCGCTTAGCTTCTGGCGCGTGCGGTGTGCCGCTATAGGCTTTTGGCCCGCTCCTGGGAATGGACGGATGCGGAGCTGGCGCGGGATGTTGGGCGAATGCTGGAACTGAAAGAACGAGGAATGTTGCAAGAGCTAGCTGAACGGCTTTCATGGCTTCCTCCGGATGCCCGTGGGGATTGGGCTATTCTCTGCGTGTCTCCCCTGGGTGGGTCATCACCAATAACAATAGCTGTAACCCTATGCGGGTGCGCAAGTTGCGGCGAGATGAATTTTGACGCTGACACGCATCGCCGGGCAGGTCCACCTTAGACAGCGACTGCAGCGGGTGTGCGTCGCCAGGCGTAGAGCGGGAACTGGTTGGCCAGTTCGGCCACTTCTCCGCGAATCCGCTCGAGGGCAGCGTCGTCGTTGCGCTGGTCGAGGGCGCGGGTGATCCAGGCAGCGATCAGCCGCATCTCCGGCTCCTTCATGCCGCGGGTGGTGAGCGCGGGCGTGCCTACGCGGATGCCTGACGGCTTGAGCGGCGGGTTTTTGTCGTAGGGGATGGAGTTCTTGTTGACGGTGATGCCGGCCTTGCCTAGCGCCAGTTCAGCTTCGGAGCCGAGAATGCCTTTCTGGAAAGTGTCGACAAGCATGAGGTGGTTGTCAGTGCCGCCGGAGATGATGCGGAAGCCGGCTTCCTGCAGGCTCGCAGCGAGCACCTTGGCATTGGCGACGATTTGCGCGGCGTAGGTCTTGAACTCGGGGCGAAGCGCCTCAGCAAATGCTACCGCCTTGGCCGCCACGATGTGCATGAGCGGACCGCCCTGCTGGCCGGGGAAAACGGCTCTGTCAATTTCCTTGCCGATGGTTTGCTCGGGTTTTTCGCCGACCTGGTAATCCTTGCCGGCCAGAATCAGGCCGGCGCGGGGGCCGCGCAGAGTTTTGTGGGTGGTGGTGGTGGTGATGTGGGCGTGGGGCACGGGCGAAGGGTGAACGCCGCCGGCGACCAGGCCGGCGATGTGAGCCATGTCGAAGACGTAGGTTGCGCCAACCTTGTCCGCGATCTGGCGCATGCGCGCGAAGTCCCAGAGTCGAGGATAGGCGCTGCCGCCGCCGATGATGGCCCTGGGCTTTTCGCGCTCGGCTACGGCTTCCATTTCGTCGTAGTCGATCAGCTCGGTGTCCTGACGGACATGGTAGAAGGTGGTGCGGTAGAGCTTGCCGCTGAAGCTCATCTTGTGGCCGTGGGTGAGGTGGCCGCCATGAGCAAGGTCGAGGCCAAGGATGGTGTCGCCGGGCTTGAGCACTGCCATGTAGGCGGACGCGTTGGCCTGAGAGCCGGAGTGGGGCTGCACGTTGGCGAACTCGGCGCCGAAGATCTGTTTGGCGCGGTCGCGTGCCAGGTTTTCAACCACATCGGCGTACTCGCAGCCGCCATAGTAGCGCCGGCCGGGGTAGCCCTCGGCGTACTTGTTGGTAAAGATGGAGCCGGCAGCTTCAAGGACTGCTTCAGAGACAAAGTTTTCACTGGCAATCATCTCCAGCCCCTCGTGCTGGCGGAGGGTTTCCTGGTCAAGAGCGGCTGCAACGTCGGGATCGGCCTGGGCGAGGGTGAGGGACATGCGGTCAGTCATACAGGAATTCTAGAGCATTTCGTGGTCTTGACCCAGAAGGAAACCTGAGCTGGAGCTTTCGGTGATTGGATGGGGACAAATCCGGGATCGGCTGCGGGGTGGTGGAGAGAATTTAACGACTCGACGGGAGCGGTGCCGGGGCCGGCACGGCGGCCTGGTGGGTATCGGAAGGTATAGCCTGCGGTGCAATGGATTGTTCGGCAACTGCAAGCACATGGCCTGAGCTGGGGTTGGTGAGAAAGGCGACAAGGCGCAGGG
>Ga0116135_1000149_pt1 | contig 35742 bp, 23 predicted proteins | sample June2015DPH_20_1_FD_89738 | JGI IMG/M metagenome (GOLD analysis project Ga0116135, IMG submission 89738) | Peatland microbial communities from SPRUCE experiment site at the Marcell Experimental Forest, Minnesota, USA - June2015DPH_20_10 | ecosystem: Environmental > Terrestrial > Soil > Wetlands... | reverse complement strand
CGCAACGCTTCAGGCCAACGATACCTATACGCTTACCGCGTGGGAAGGTTTAAGAGACGACACTGGCGTTCTCGCTCCCGGCCTTGGATGCAACGGCTCTAACATTACCCTTGAGGCGGGTGGGACCGTCCTTAATTCTCTCCGCAACGAAATCACCGACACGTGTCCGAGTACGAATGGTGTTTTTCAGGAATTCACCGTGACCTTCAACAGCGCCGGCGTCAATCCAGCTCTGTTGGGGCAGAATCTGGGAATCGTGCTGACTGCGAACGGATCCGGATCGATATTCGAGCCCGCTGAGATCGACTTCGATAAGATCTCATTGTCCGACACGCTGGTTTCGAGCGGCGGCGGTGGAGGGTCTGCGGTTCCCGAGCCGGGGATGGGCATCGTGATGGCGGGTGCGATGGTGGCGATATCTGCTATTTACCGCCGGCGGCAAGTGGCGGGCCGCCACGAGAAGTCCGCAGTCCCTTCACTACAATAAGGAGAAGTGTTCCCGGCCTGGCTCCAAAAGCGTGCGGCGAAGCACAAGTGGGTTCGGGTTCTGGCCTTAAATCTCATTGCGTGTTGCGTGGCGATGCAGGTATCGAGCATCGCCGCGCGGGATTTCAATCTCAGTATCGTTGCTCGCACCGGCGATGCTATCGCCGGACACACTCTTCAATACCTTGGCAGTCCGGCGATTAACAACAGAGGGCTTATCGTATTCACAGCCAGACTCTCCGATATCCCGTCCCCGGAGTGCCCGGGTGTGGCCGCTACGGCATTGTGTACCTCGGCCATTGTTGCGGGCAGCAGTCTTTTAGTCATAACAGGATCTACCATCGCGGGGCACAACCTTACCTGGATTAGCGACCCAGTTTCTCTGAATGACGCCGGAACGGTCGCCTTTGCTGCCGGTACCAAGGCTATGGATTGGCGGGCCCCGCGCGGGGAGCACGGGATCTTTACTCAGAATCAACTCATCGCTAAACCGGGCGACACAGTGGACGGTTGTGAAATTTCTCAAATAGGATATAGCGACAGCGTGCTTCTTGATCCTCGTCCTGTCATTGACAGAGTGGGCCGTGTTTTCTTTTCTGCGAATCATTTCGGGCCATGTAAGGGAGGTTCGCTAAGTTCAAATCTTTTTACGCAGCAGCATGGAGTTAACTGTGCTGGAAGACCTGCAGGCTATTTCGGTGTAAGCGGCAACGGACTAGCCGGTGCGTTGACCGATTCTGGAATCTACAGTCAGCATGGGATAATTCTTCGGCATCGAGCCTCTATTGAGGGGCACCGTGTCGACGGCTTTAGTCAACCTGCAATCAACGACGCAGGAAGGATCGTCTTTGCCGGACAGTTTGATTGTTCTCCATCCGGATGTCTGAATGCTGTAGCCACCGAACATCATGTGATCGCAAAAGCCGGGGATATTATGGACGGCCTCCGCGTCACGGAATTCTGGACGCCGGTGATTAATAACCGAGATGCCGTTGCGTTTCGAGCTTTGGTTGGCCCGGACAATGCCAACTTCCTGCTCTTCTCGACTGAGCTTGGTGTGATTGCCAAACCTGGCGACGTAATCAAGGGTAAGACGCTACAGACGGTTGGGAGACCAGTAATGGCCGGCTATATGGGCTTGAACGACGATGGGCGTGTTGTTTTTCAGGCTACGTTCACGGACGGCAGTCAGGCTATCGTTTTGGCTACGCCGGCGAAACGGTATCACGCGGGTGCTTCATCGTGGTAAGCAGAGCGACATCCAAGGTCAGCCGCTGTTTGAGAACAAGCGCAGCGAGGCTGTGCTATCAGATCACAATGCCGTCGGAACGGAGTGATCGCAGGGTCGGGTGGAATTTAGGGATCGACCATGCCTCGATGAGGGGGGCCCCTTCCCGCCAGAAGCTCTGGAATTCTTGTTTTCCCCCGGTGACATAGTAGTGGCGCAGATAGGCCGCATCGCAGGCCGCATAGTCGGCGAACCACTGATCCGCATCCGTGACGCCACTTTCGTGCAAAAGGCCCAGAGCGTAACAGGCGGCTTCGCGCTCGTAGTCCATTAACGCCGGTAGACATTCTTCACTCACGGGAGGGTCGCGAGGTTGCCCAAGTTCAAAGGCGCCGGGGCTCACGTTCCACTGCACGGTATGGCCAAACAAGTGCATCAGCAGGAAGAGGCGCTGTTCGGGAGTCACCGCGTAGTCAATATGGATTTCCGCACCGTTCAGATCGCCGGTTAACGGGTCTGGAACATCCCTGGTGATAACACGAACGCCGTAAACCTTCTCGATGCGGTGTTCGACTCTAGCGGCGTAGTCCGCAAACGGTATCATGCTGCGTAGCACTTCTATCTTAGTCGTTTGATACAGCGAGGGAACAGCGTCCGGCGTGGCGCCGATTTCGAACAACGGCGATTTGGACGGCGAGGATCAGCGTGGGCTTGGGTGAATAGGCCCAGTTTTCCTGCGACTCTTTGCAGCAAGCCGCCAACTCGAAACTAGGACCTCTTAAATCCAATCATTTGCGCCGTTGGTATTTGAACTGCTCTAAGGCGATTACCACTGCACGACCAATTGCTGGTGCGGCGCCATGGACGAATCGATGTCAACGCTTACGATGGTACGGACGAAGTGCTGCGAGGGGCACAAGCAATTCGGACGAAGATGCTCCATCTGTCCCAATCGGCCCGAAAACCGCGAGGCGGTTCTGAACTATCAGCGAGAATCGCTCTGCGGCCTGGGATGCAACCTCGCACGCACCCAGGATTGTTGTATAAAACATCCGTCAGCCGCACCACGTCAGCCTGACGAATCCCGCATAGCTGGGCCGGAAAGAACCTTCCCCGGCCGGGCGCCGGTGTGTTTGCCGCCGTCGACCACCAGCTTTCCGTTGACGATGACATACTCGACGCCTACGGAATATTGATGGGGGTTGTCGTAGGTAGCTTTGTCTATAATCGTGTCCGGATTGAAGACGGTTACATCGGCCCACATCCCCGGCCGAAGCAGGCCGCGATCAAAAATCCGTACCTTCGCGGCATTGTGGGAGGTCGCTTTCCGAACGGCCTCTTCCAACGTGATGACCTTCTCCTCGCGAACGTAGCGACCCATAATGCGCGGGTACGTGCCGTAAGAGCGCGGATGCGGGAAGCCCTGCGAGAGCGGTCCGTCGGTTCGAAGCGCCGTTCCATCAGAGCCAAAGCTGACCCACGGCGTCTGCATCGCAAAGCGCATGTCCTTCTCTGAGTGGTGGAAATACACCGTGGGCACAGACCCGTTGTTGTCGAGCAGGATCTGAATGAGCGCTTCGAGCGGCGGTTTTTTCATGTCGGCGATAATCACGTCCATACGCTTGCCGTCGTACTTCTTGTAAGCCGCGTTGGAGAAGCTGACAGGCTGCATCCGGCTCCAGTCTTTGCCGACAGCCGTATAGTGGTCATACCAGCCGTCGATGCCATTCTCTATATCGCGGACCAGGCGGTCCCGAAGCGACATATCCTGCAGCCGTTTAAACATCTCTTCAGTGCCGCCCTCCTGCGCCCACGTTGGAATAATGCTTCGCAGATTATTCTGGCCGGCGGTATAGGGATAAATATGGGCTTGAACGTCCACGCCTTGATTCCGCGCATTCTGGATTACCCCAATGAGTTCCGGCATCTGCCCCCACAACCCTTCGTAGGCGATCTTAAGGTGAAGCAGATCCACGGGCACGTTTGCTCGCCGCCCGATTTCGATGGCCTCTGAGATGGCTTTGAAAACTGTAGGGCCTTCATCGCGTGTATGCGACGAGTAGATTCCGCCGTACTCTCCGGCCGCTTTCGCCATTTCCACCAATTCGTCTGTCGAAGTCCAGAACCCCGGCAGGCACATCAGGCACGATGAAACACCCAGGGCACCGTCCTCCATTCCTTCGCGGATCATGCGGCGCATATCTTCCATTTCGGGCGGCGTTGCCGGACCCGATTTCATGCCATGTGCATTCTCGAAAACCGATCCCGACGCGATGTAAGAACCGATGTTCGTAGACACGCCTCCTTTGGCCAAAGCAGCCCAATAATCCCGGAGCCTGGGGAACCGTTTGGTGGGTGCTTGGGAGTTCCCTTCGCCGAGGATCATCGACGTGACGCCCTGGGTTATCATGCTCATCGCGTCGCCGTCCACCAGAACGGAATCGTCGGAATGGTTATGCATGTCGACGAAGCCGGGAGCGATTACCAGACCCGTGGCGTCAATGGTGCGTGTCGCGGTCTTGTGCGGCAGTTTGCCCATCGCGACAATCTTGCCGCCCCTGATCGCGAGATCCCCGTGGAAGGATGGATCACCGGTGCCGTCCACGATCTTGCCGTTACGGATGAGGATGTCGTAATCCTGAGCTGAAAGACTAACCGCGGTGAGGATCAATACCAGCGCAAGTCTGGATTTCATTTCACAGTCTCCAATTTTCCCATGTCACCGACGCCCAACGGGGGCACCAGGCGGAGCGAATGAAGGCTGGGGCTACGAAGCGATCAGTCGCTCTCGGGACGGCGCGGATTCGCCCAGTGACCGGACTCGTCCTTTCCGCTGACGACCACGCCTTTTGCGTTCCATCCCAGCTCCGCTCGTACGCTCGATGGGCAATACCGCAGTGTCAGACCGCAGCGCCGCCGCTTGGACTGATTTGGTTGGGAACCATGCAACAGGAGGTCGCTATGAATCGAAATCTCTCCGGCCTTGAGTTCGTCATCGATGGGCTGGCCGAGCTCCTCGGCTCCGGTCACCGTTTGATTCAAAACGTTGGTTTCATCGTTTTCGCTAAGCGTATATGTGAGGTGCCCTAAAAGGTGCGAACCAGGAATGAATCGCATGCAGGCGTTTTCGACATCGGCATCATCGATCGCAAGCCACGCGGTTACTGTCTTCGAGTGCGAGAGCGGCCAATAGCTGGAATCCTGATGCCAGGAGACCCGCTTTCCGTCGCCTGGCAACTTACAAAAGAAATGGGAACCCCAGCCGATCAAGTTCTCGCCGAGCAAGTCTTTAACCAGAGATACGATGCGAGGATTCGTCAACAGATCGTAAACGCGGCCATAGCGCAGATGCGCCGTGGTAATGGAATAGCTGTCGCCGCCAGCCGCCAGAGTCCGGGCCAGCAAGCCATCGAAGTATCGGCGGATGTCCGCGATTTCCGCTTCGCTGAAGATCCGAAAGGGCGCCAGATAGCCGTCGCGATTGAAAGCAGCGATCTGTTCGCTCGCGAGAGTCTTGGGGTGTTCCGTTGTCGCCGGATGAAACCGCAGGTCGCGGTGCGTCGTACTCAACTCGGCCGTGCTTGGGACGAGCTTTGCTGCCGGCGAAGCTTCCATTGTTTTCGGTTCCGACTCTGATTGTACTATCCGTTGCGGTAACATCTCAGAATGCAATGGGAACTCAGCAACCGTCTCAGCACGCTGCCGTTAGTTCTGGCCGGTCCGGTTCTGCGGAAGGTGACGGCGAAGAGTGTCACAGTCTGGGTTGCCCTACAAAATAGCGCGAACGTCACCGTCTTGCTCCAGGATACGAATGGCAAAGCTCTGGGAAATGGCTCCCTTCCCACCATCGCAGTCGGTCAAAACCTGCATATTGCGGCAGTCACTGCCACACCGGACGCGGACCTTACGGAAGGGTTTGTTTACCAATACGACATTACTTTCGCCGCTTCAAAAGGGACAGTCAACCTGGCGAGTGCTACTAACTCCGCTGCCCTTTCCTATGCGCCCTACAAACTCCCGACGTTTGTTTTGCCACCCTCAGACCTCAACAAGGTGCGGCTGTTTAACGGCTCCTGCAGAAAACCGCACGCCGATGGCGGCGATGCGCTACAACTGCTGGACCCACTGATTCAACAGACGGCCACCAATGCTCCGGATCGTCCCCATCAACTACTGATGACGGGTGACCAGATCTATGCCGACGACGTCGCCGAACTTCTGTTGATTCTGCTCACGGATGCCGGCGAAACCTTGCTTGGATGGAACGAAACGATATCGGGCGTCAACAAAACCGCGAAATCCTTGCCACCGTACTTCCGCACGGGACCGCTCGCGGGCGCTGGGTTCACTTCCGTCGATTTGCGCTGCCATGTGATGTCGCTGAGCGAATATCTGGCCATGTACCTTTTCGTCTGGTCGGACGTTTTGTGGCCGAAGGATTCCACCGGCAGCTTGGCACTGCCTACAGCAGCCGATCTTCTCACGCTCGTACAGAACGCGGGCATGAGCCTGACGTATCCGCTTTTGATAGACATGACCAACCGAACCCATACTGTGACCAGCGATGCAGCGGACGTGACTACGTTCTACAGCACAGTTGCCGCTGTCCGCCGGGTGCTGGCCAACATTCCCACATACATGATCTGCGACGATCATGAGATCACTGACGACTGGAACATGACGCTGGGGTTTTGCAAGAACGTCTACAGCAGCGACTTGGGAAAGCGGGTCATCCAAAACGGACTCACCGCGTACGCGCTCTGCCAGCACTGGGGCAACGCGCCCGAACAATTCGACAAATCGAATGCGTCGCTCGCTGGAACCAAACTGCTGAACCTGCTGAACGGGGGAAGCGCCTCGACCTACGACAATAACAGCGACCAGATCCAAAGCTACCTCGGCATTCACGATTGGAAGGTGCAGCAGAACCACACAGACAAGGGAGTGTTTCACGACCCCTTGTCGCTTACTTACAACTACACGATCAATACTCCAGGATATGTGGTAATCGTGACGGATACCCGCACGTGGCGTTCGTATCCCGACGGCAACAATACTTCTCCCACGCTGCTGCCGCTCGATCAGCTCGCGGCTCAGATCTCCAGTGCTCCCAACGTTACCGCGAATCAAATTCTTCTGGTGGTAGTGACAACCAATGCGCCGGAAACAGAGGCCTTGCGCGCCGCCACCCGGCACTATTTCATCGCCACTCACGGATCGAGCATAGTGTCGGGAGATCCGCATCCAGACATTTACGAGAGCTGGGAAGTTCCATCGCTCGCGTTCGACCGGCTGGTGGCGCGCCTGACCGACAAGCTACCGTTGGACACCCAAGGCAGGCACCATGGTTCGGTGATTCTGTTATCGGGAGACGTGCACAATGCTTTCGCCACGCGGCTCAAGTACAACGCGACAAAGCGAATCGATGATGGGGCCAAGCCTCAACCGGCGGTGGCTGTTATTGGTCAGCTCATCTCGAGCCCTTTCAAGAACGAGAACGGCAAGACACGGGACATGCATCGTGAAGGCTATCGTTGGAGTATCCCGGGCATTGGAACATCGCCCGAGGAACCGGAAGGCTATGTCGGCTATGATTCGGTGACTGGTGCGCAATACGCGTTGAATCGAGGAAGCTGGCTGCAGGTTACGGACCGGGGAAGCTTCATATTGGGGATGGGCGTTTTCGGTCTTTGGGGCGACAAGACTTTCGCCGACGCGACAATGTTCAAGCTGTCGGTGGTTCCTGATTATCGATTCCGGCTGGACTATATCGCGTCGATCCTGCAAGGAATTCAGCTTCCGAATCCTCCTGCGATTCCGCCGGTGGGCCCCGGGGCAACTCCCGCTCAACGCCAGCAGGCGGCACAGTATTACAATCAGGCGACCAATTTCTATCGCAGCTACAATACCGGTGGACCGAACGCGCAGGATATCGTCGGGGTGAACAACATTTCCGAGGTGACGTTTCACTGGGATCCGAATGACAGCCTGAAGTGGGTTAATCATACTCTGCGTTTCGCAGGTCCGGGTCTAAACGGTGTCGACTTGTGGACGACTTATACGTTTGGCCTGGATCCCCTGGAAAGCACCGTATACCCCGATATCATGGCGTCCAAAGAAGGATAGTTGATGGGCACTCCCTTACTCACAGCGCTGGCGGACGAGGCGGCCAAGCTGTTTCAGCCGCTGGCAATGGTGATCGACAATCCTCTGCTTCTGGATCCGCTGGTGGCGGAAATCGGCGCTGCCAGCGGGACAGCCGGCGGCGACCAGTTGTTAACGGCCATTAGCAGCATTCTCGATCTTTACCAGCAACTCGACCAGCTTGCCACGCAGCCAGCGCCTTCTTTTGCGGGAATCGCAGCCGTGCTAGAGGCGGCGGACAAGGCGTTTGTCGCGATCCGCACCCTCAGCGATCCTGGCGGCCCCTCAGCATTGATCGAGGATTTCGGCAGTGACGTAATCGATTTGCTGTTTGCGATCTACTTGATGCGCTGGCACCCGGTAGCGCGCCAGTTTGCCGCGTTGTTGACGCTCGTCGACCCCTCGGACACGCAAGTGCTCCAGACGGACCAATTCACTGGCGCCCCCGGCGAGCGCGTGCCGTTTGCCCTAGACCGCGTGCACCTCGAGCGCCTGCCGAACTTATTTCGCGACCCGGTAGGCACGTTGCGGACGGCATACTTCAATGACCTCGAAACGGTGGCCGATGCCAATGCTGTGGCCGACAAGCTTTTTCCTAGAGTGTTAGGCGTGTTGCGAGAGTTCGGAGTTCCGTGCCGTTACGGTTTCAAACCGGGCGACGAAGCTCTGTTTGGCGGAGCCGCACCACTGGTGGATCACGCGCTGATTATTTATGTTGCCGATCAACTGGCCGGCGTGGCCGCGGAAGCCGGTGTCATGTTCGCGTTCTCGTCCGCGGATCAAGGAGATCTCGGGCTGGTGGCGACTCCATTCGGCTCGCTTCAGTTCCAGAAGACACTCGGGCGGTTCACGCTGGAACTGGACGTCACGGCGGAAGTGAACGCGGTGGCTTACGGCCGCCACGGGGTGACGCTGCTGGCCAGCGCGTCGACGCTAGAGGTTGACGGCAGTTTCACTGCAACACTGGCCGCACCCCCGGCAGCACCAACGGCAGCACCCCCGGCGGCATCCCCGGCAGCGCCCGATCCCCCACCGGCGTTCCTGCTCGGCTCACAGAACGGTACACGGCTCGAAGTGGGCGGCGCAAAACTGTCGGTCGAGACCACGCTCTCCGAGGCGACGCAAACCTTGGCTCTTTCAGCAGACGTTTCCAAAACCGCGATTGTGATCGTCGCGGGCGATGGCGATGGCTTCCTGCAAAGCATCCTGCCCGCGAACGGGGTGCGCGCCGAGTTCGATCTCGGGCTGGCCTGGTCGAATACCCAGGGCTTCAAAGTGCGCGGCGCGGGAGGCCTGGACGTTACACTTCCCGTCCAGATCTCGGTGGGCGGCGTTGTGTCCGTGGACAGCATTCACGTCGGGCTGCACGCCGACGACTCGGGCATCTCCGGGGAGTGCTCGGCTACCGCCGGGCTCGCGCTCGGCCCCGTACATGTGGTGGTTGACCGCATGGGGCTACTCGTGAATCTTACATTTCCCGCTCAGGGAGCAAATCTCGGCGTTCTCAACGCGGCGCTGGAGTTCAAGCCGCCCTCGGGATTGGGAATCGCGATCGACGCGGGCGTGGTGACAGGCGGCGGCTTCCTGTCGTTCGATCCGGCGCAGTCCGAATACAGCGGAGCGGCGAATCTTTCCATTGAAGGCGTCGGAGTTTCCGCATTCGGACTGGTGGAGACCGCGCCTCAGGTTTCCTTCCTGCTTCTTATCGCGACCACGTTTCCAGTGCCGATTGAACTGGGCTTGGACTTCTCGCTCGCGGGCGTGGGCGGCCTCGCGGGAATCAACCGCAGCATGGCGCTGGACGCGCTTGAAACCGCAGTCTGGAAGGGAACCGCGAAAGACATTCTGTTTCCGAGCGCGCCCATCGCCAGTGCCGCGGCAATCCTGAGTGAACTAGACGCGCTTTTCCCAGCGGCCGAGGGCCGCTACGTGTTCGGGCCAACTGCGAAGATCGTGTGGGGCACGCCGGTCCTGATCACGGCCGAGGTGGGAGTGGTGATCGAGCTGCCGGATCCGATTCGCATCGCCCTGATCGGGAACGTCACCGCGCAGTTCCCACCGCAAAAACCGCTGGTGCTCCTCAAAGTGAACTTCGCGGGTGGAATCGATTTCGGCACCAGCCGCTTCTTCTTCGACGCGAGCCTCACCGGGTCGCGCATCGAGAGCTATCCGCTCACTGGCGACCTCTCGGTGCGCAGCGCGTGGGTGGAACCGAAGAATTTTGCGCTCGCCGTCGGCGGGTTCAATCCTCACTTCCAGCCCCCCGCGGGATTCCCAACGCTTTCACGCGTCGGGCTTGACATCAGCGACGGACCGCTGCACCTTCATCTGGCAGCTTATCTGGCAATCACCACGAACACCTTCCAGATTGGGGCGACGGTGGATCTGAAGGCGAGCATCTGCGACTGCGGCATCGCCGGGCACTTTGCGTTTGATGCGCTGTTTACCAAAAACCCGTTCTCCTTCAGCATCGATTTTGACGCGTCCGCTTCTATCTCGGCGGACGGACAAAACTTTGCATCGGTTCACGTTAGCGGAACTCTGGCGGGACCGGCACCGTGGCACGCGAAAGGCTCGGCCTCCATCAGCCTGCTGTTCTTCAGCATCGGGATCTCGTTCGACCGCACCTGGGGATCCGCTGCGCCCGCCACGCTGCCGGCGGTGGACCCGTGGACGGCGGCGCTGCAGCCTGCGCTCGCTGATGCATCGAGTTGGCACGGGGCGCTGCCGGCCGGCGTGCATCCCCCGGTGACATTTGCATCGATTCCTGGTGCACAGAATCCCGGCGGCAGCGTGATTCTCCTGGATCCCGCCGAAGATTTGGTGCTGGACCAGAAGGCGGTGCCTTTGAACCAGCCGATTGAGCGTTTCGCGGAAAGCACGCTTCCATCGCCCGTGCGGTTCGATATCGCCGCCCCCTCGGTGAATGGTACCGGTGTGGACGCATCGAACTGGACGCTGGTGACGAACGAGTTCGCTCCCTCGCAGTTTACCGAGATGAGCGACGACGAAAAACTTTCAGCGGAATCCTTTGTCGCCCTTCCCTCCGGAATCGTGATTGATGTGGGCGCGACGGCGGGAAACAGCGTGCAGGCTGCGCTGACATACGACCTGATCATTATCGATTCCACGCGCACGCCGCAACCCCACGTTCCGTTCCAGGCGACGCTCGCCATGCAGATCGCAAGTGCTGCCACAGGCCCGTCCGCGCGGGCGCCGTGGCGAAGTTCCGGGCTGGGCGCTTTCGCGCCGGCGCCGGGAGCAGCCCCGAAGGCTGCATTGTCCGGCAGAGTGTTTTCCATCGTCTCCACCGCGAATCTCGCGGCACAGGCGAAGGCCGTGGCCTCCACGCGCTACGCAGCAGGACTTGCGCTGGCGGATTTCACCGAGCAGCACGCGTCGGCACCGGGGTCCGTGCAGGCCGTGCCTCAATGGGAGGCCGTATGAGTACACCTCCTACACTTCCTTCGGGCCTCGGCTCGTTTGCGTTTGTGCCGTGGCTGCGGCGCGGTGCGGCGCGCTTCATCGGTGGGGGCGCGGCGGCGCAGACGCCAGTCTCGGTGGCGCTGCAGGTGGGCGGCCATCCGGTTACCTCGCCCACGATGGCGCTGCACGGTCCCGGGGATATTATTTCGTTTGATGCATCCGCCATATGCCGTGTGTGGCCGCTCGCCGGGGCCACGGATGCAGAGCCGGAATATCTGGCGTTGATCGAATTCGATCAACCGGACCTTCCGTGGAGATTCACGCCCGCCGCGCCTGCGGGCGACCAGCTTGCACCGTGGCTCTGCCTGATCGTCGCCGCCGAGGGTGAGTTCTCGCCGGTTGTGCCCGGCACTCCCGATCGTCCACTCGACACGGTGACTATCAACGCCGCCGCGGCACTCCCCAACCTCACCGGTTCGTACGCATGGGCGCATGCCGAAGCCATCGGCGAGACGTCGCTGACCGGATCACTAGCGGCATCGCTCATGGCAACCAGCCCGCAAATGCTGCGCTCCCGCATTCTCTCGCCGAGGGCGCTCGCGCCGAACACCAGCTATACCGCTTTCCTTGTTCCTGCTTTGGAGATCGGCCGGTTGGCGGGATTGCTCACTCCTGATCCGAGCACTCCGATTACGACGGCGGCATGGACCACCGGTCCGGTAACGCTGCCCGTCTACTACCAGTGGGCGTTCTCCACGGGCGATCCCGGAGATTTCAGCATTCTTGTCCAGCAGCTTACTGCCAATCCGATTCCGGACTCCGTGGTCTTGCGCGATATGGATGTCAGCGATGTTTCCGGCGGTAGCGCGCCCATTGGGATGGGATCCGCGCTGACCACCGCCGCCAATCCGACGAAGGATCTACCCGCCGCGGATCAGGCGAAGGTGACAGCTCGCTACGCGGTCGTTCTCGCGGCCAACCCCAATTCGGTGCGTCCGCCGCTGTATGGAAGCGCCTATTCCGGCGCGGCACCACCCGCCACCCCGCCCGCCTGGTATGCCGATTTGAACCACGACCCGAGGACGCGCGCCGCCGCGGGGCTGGGGGCCCAGGTGGTGCGCGATCACGCCGATGCTCTCCTAGCTGGGGCCTGGGGGCAAGCAGCCGGACTGCGGGAAGCGAATCAAAGCCTCAGGCAGTTGGAGCTTTCCCGAGAACTCGCGCGCAGTGCATGGACGCGTCACGCGCCCACAAGTTCTCCGGATGCGTTCCTTTCTTTCGTGAGTCCGATCGCGGCACGAGTTGCTGTAGGAGGCGTGACTGTGGCGCAATCGGTTCAGGGAAGCACGCTGGCGCGTGGCGCGCTTTCCGCAGGACTGCGGCGGTTGACGCGGCCACTTGGCCCTGTAACGCTGCGGCAAAAGCGGGCCAGCGGACCGGCGCTTCTCTCCAAAATGAGCAATGGAAACTGGATGGGCAGCGCTGCCGTTCAGGCCCCGCCCGTGACTGCAGCGCCTCCGGGTGGGATTCGCGCAGTAGGCGTGGTGGCCACTGAAGCAAAGGTGGCCGTCGGATCCACCGCGATCATCACGGGCCGGCTGGGGGCCACGGCAGGGCTGTTCGGAACCGGCGATCCGGTTGCCACGCTGCGCGCCTCCACGGACACTACTGGACTCGCGGCCTCGGCAGCAACCTTGTTTGAGCAACTGAGCGCGCCGGCCCAACCGGGCGTGGTGCTGACGGCCCTCAACCTGACCGCATTCCAGAAATCAGCGGCGGCCGAGATCGATCCGGCGGCGGCCATCGATGCGGAAGCACACTCGCGCACCGTTCGCACCGACGGCCGGAGCGGCGCTGCACCATTCGTGGTGGCTCCGTCGTTCCCGCAGGCGGCGAGCCCCTGGCTGATCGCGCAATCTCGCGATTGGCTGCTGCCGGGACTGACGCAGGTTCCGCAAAAAACCGTGGCTCTGCTGGAGGTGAGCAAGCGTTTCCTGGAAGCGTTTATGGCTGGGCTCAATCATGAGATGGGAGCGCGGCTGATCTTCGACGAATATCCAACCAGTCCTTCGGCAACGTTTTTTCAGAGCTTCTGGACCGATGGGATCGACGACATTGCGCCCATCACCGGCTGGGGCGAACTGGGAAACAACGCAGCGCCCGGCGGTTTCGGGGGCGATCCCTTGGTGTTGCTGATTCGCGGCCCGCTGGTCGAGCGCTATCCCAACATGCAAGTCTTGGCCGTGCCGGCTACCGAGCCAGGTCCCCAGCGGACGCTCGGAACCACGGAGACGTTACCGATCTTCTCCGGCCGCGTGGACCCGGATGTCGCGTTCTTCGGATTCCCTCTCACTGCGGCGCAGGTGCTGGGCACGGCAACCACGCCAGGCTACTACTTCGTGATCCAGGAACATCCGTCCGAGCCGCGATTCGGCGGCGCCATCCCCGCAGGCAGTTCCGCCGCGGTTGCTGCAGCTCTGCTACAGCATCCAGTGCGCCTGGCAATCTATGCGTCCGATCTCATAACCGCGACCGCGCAGGGAGGCATATAGAACATGGCCGACTTCACGGCACTGCGCGCCGCTGTCCAGACGGCGGAAAATGCGGTCACACAGGCGCTGTACCAGAACGTCGCCGCACCCGGCACATCCAACCAGACAGGTTTCGCCAATGCTCAGCAGGCTCTTCGCGCGGCGCGGAGCGCATTGAATGCCGCGCTGGCGGCATCGCTCGCAGCAGGCGCCGATACGGCAGTGAATCTGGGCGGCGATCTCCCGATCGCGCTATTTCCCGTGAGAATCGAAACGCGCTTCGTGCAAAGCGCCCCGGCGGTGGGCATTGCGGGAGTCGCCAAGATAGCGACAGCCGCGGCCGCCTTTGTGGGACCCGCGCCCGTGACAGCGGCCGCTGTCGCAGCTCCCCCCGCTGCCCCTGTGGGCACCTTACAGATTCGTGTTTACCCGGACGAACTCCTGGCTCAGACGCACGAGCCTGAGTTGACCGACGACGAGTGGAATGCGGGCCGGGCCTACTGGACCGCGGGCGACACGCTCGCCTCCTGGACGGCGCTTCTCGCCCTCTTCCCGACGCCACGCGCGGCCTGGATCGTCAGCCAAACGAATACGACGGTGCGCCCTCCTGCGCGGGCCGCCAGTTGGACGCGGCCTGCTACCGCGATTTTGCCGGACAACTTCACCGCCTTCGCATATCGAGGCGGCGTACTGGTAGTCTCGGCCGTGGGGTCAGCAGTCGCCGAGCCCGTGACTTTGACGATGGCTCCCGCAATCGATGCGACCGCGCGTGTGACGCTTCCAGGCAGCTCGATCCAAATGGACGCTGACCTCCTGTGGACCGTTCAATTCGCCGCTGCGAAATCGGTAGGCATGGGCCTGGAGATGCCTCTCATGGCGGTGGATTGGGCGCAAGGTTTCGATCTGCTTCTGGTGGTGGGAACGAAGGGAAGCTTCACCGTCGCCGAGGCAGGACAGCAGATCCAATCGCTGCTCGATGGCCACCACTACACGCGTGGGCTGGCCTTCATCCCGCCCGGGACGCCGACTTCGAACCAGCCGGGCGCACCTTCCGGATATCCACCAGCCGATCCGGGCGGTGCGGACAGCTTTGCGGTGGAGCGCGGGACGCCAACGTCCGGCGATGGTCTCACCGCCGCCGGCGCACTCGGAGTAGCGCCTCAAACCATGGCTCACATCGAGCATACCGATCTTCAGAGCGATGCCGCGGCTCAGGCGATGCTCACCGCACTCTGGCCTGCGACGCTGGGTTATCACTTGGAACAGATGATGGCGCCGACGGACGCGTCGCTCTCTCCGCCCTGGAACGCGAACGCCGTGGCTGCCGCATACGACTACACAAGGAGCTACGTACGTCCAGGTGGTCCGTTGCCCGCCTTCCGCGTCGGCGCGGTTCCCTATGCACTTTTGCCGGCGACATCGCTCTCGCGGTTGGCTGCGGCTGCGCCGGGACCACTCGCGACCGCGCTCGCGTCGCTGCAGCCGAATCTGCTGACAGCAAGCGCCCAGGCGGCGCGCGTCGATCCGAATTCCGCGGACCCCGATGGCGACCTGGTTAACGTGCTGCGCCTGAACGCCAGTTCCATGTCATTTCTAGTTCAGGTGCTGATCGGATCGGATTTCCAGGTAATGATTGGGAAGCTGCCCGGAATAAACCCTGCGTCCGTGGTAACCGGGCAAGCCCTTCAGGCGGGATCGGCCAACTCAGTACTGCGCGGCGCGGGTCTCGCGGTTTCTGGCACGCCACGGATCGCGGCGGCGTCGTTCGGGCAGACGGAGGCGTTCTCGGGAGTTCTGGTTTCCAGCTTGCCGGATCGTCAGTCGCCGCTTCCGGATTCCGCGAACTACATCCAATGGATCGCCGGTCAGCTTGCCTCAGGCGGCGCGGACCTCGCGTCGGACTCCCTTCCCCCAGCGTACGAGCGTACATTGCTGTACCAACTGTTGCGCCACGCCGTGCTGGTGGAGAAGGCTCGGATTGCGCAGCCGAACGTGCGGGAAGTGGAGGTGCTCGGGCTGGCGTCTATCGAAATACGTGCGGCAGTGACGCCGGAAATGACTGTCGCCAAGACTGGCATTGATACGACTGGCATTGAAACAACTGGCGGCGTGATCGCCACAACCGGGGTGCCACCGGCTCCCCCTCCGCCCATACCGCACATGGCGGACGTGACCGCGGCGCTTGGTGTGCTTGCCGGATTGCCGATCGCCGATTTGGAGCGCCTGTTCACCGAGACGCTGGACGCCTGTTCGCATCGCTTCGATGCCTGGATCACTTCGCTCGCGACCGCGCGCCTCAAACAACTGCGCGGCGGGACGGGCGCCCAGGGCACTCACTTCGGCGCTTACGGCTGGGTTCAGAACATCAAGCCCGCGGCGGCGCCCTTCGATCCCGGTACCGGCGGATTCATCCACGCGCCCTCTCCGAATCACGCCCAGACCGCGGCGATCCTGCGCAATGGATTCCTGGCGAGAGGAGCGCCGGGAACGCTCTTCTATGCGCTCGACCTCTCTTCCGCGCGTGTGCGCGCCGGGCTCGAAATACTGGCGCGCGTTCGCGACGGCGAATCGCTTTCGGAGATTCTCGGTACGGAGCTGGAGACGCGCCTGCGCGCCGATGCGACGCTGGCATCGACGTTTCTCGAACCGCTGCGCATCAGCTATCCGATGCCGTCCAGTTCTATTGTGGATGGCTTGGCGGCTGTCCTGGCGTGGCGCGCTAATCCCACCTCGCCGCACTTTCCATCGGCAGTCCTCTCGGACGTCGCTCAACTGCTGGACTCCGCGGCCGACCTGCTGACCGCGGAAAGCGTGTATCAGTTGGTGAGCGGCAATCCCATGGGCGCGGCTGCGGGTTTGGATGCGCTGGGCCAGGGCGCGCGGCCTCCTGAGCCCGCGGTGGCGAAGGGACCAGTCGCGGGTACTTCAGTCTCGCACCGCGTGGCCGTGGTACTGGACGACACAGCGGCGCCGGGTTGGACTGCGCCGCCAACACCGCGCGCCTCCGCCTGCCGCTACATCGATGGGTGGCTCGGCCAGCTATTGGGAGATCCGCAGCAAACGAAGTGCCGCGTTACCACGAAGTCCGGCGTTCAGGTGGTCAGCCTCGCTCAACTCGGCCTTCGGCCAGTGGATGTCGTGGCTCTTTCCGTTGCCGCACTGGATGGCAACTCCGAAATCGATCTGCGCATCCGCGCCGCGGCGGGAGATCCCGAGAGTACCGTGAATTATGCCGCGGACTCCAGTCTCGGCGCGGGTGCAATCACCTTTCCGGCTTTGCTCGAACTGGCGCAGCAGGCCGACCGGCTGCTCTCGCTCGCGCGCCCGCTGCTAGCAAGCGATTTTGCCGGAACCAGCGGTGGCGTCTCCGATGCAGCCGATCCCGACGTCGCCGCAAGAGCGCAGAGCGCGCTGAACACGCTTTCGGCTTTCGATCTCACCACTCCGTCGACGCAACTGTCGCAACTCCGGCAGGCTGCTTTATTTGGGTTCGGCGGAGCATACCAGGCGGACGACGCCACGCCAGATCAACTCGCCGCGGTTGCCCAGCGCGTGGAAGCGCAGCGGCAGGCGCGGATCCATGAAGCTGCGGCGACCACCGATCCCGCCGAAATCATCCGGTGCCTGTTCGGCCGCCGCTTCCCGATGCTCGGCCAATTCCAGGTTCCTTCGGAGGTGACTCCCGCGATGACCGGACCTGCAGGGTTGAACGCCGCGGATGTCGACAAGTGGGTGCACAAAGCAGCGCGTGTCAGACCAGGGCTGGAGCGGTGGCGGCGAATGCGGCTTTTCGCGACTGCGTTGGGAGCGGCGGCCGTGACCTGGGACGTAGTGCAGCTTCCTTATTCGTCCTCCGCTCCGTGGTGTGCCCTACCGTTCTCTAAGGACGGCGGCCCCTCGTCAGGTACTGTATCCATCGCGCTGAACCGTCCATGGAAGACAGCGCCTTCCCAAGAGTGGGCCGGCCTTTTGATCGAAGAATGGAGCGAGCTGATCCCGTCACCGGTGCAGCAGACCGGCATCGCATTTCACTATCCTGCACCGCGCTCGGAAGCGCCGCAGGCAATTCTTCTGGCGGTCCCTCCCGCGGACGCGCCGGCATGGTCGACCGCGGTCCTCGCGGACGTCGTGCGTGAGACCTTCGAATTGGCGCAGATTCGTCTGCTGACGCCGGATCTTCTTTCGCCTTTCTCGCTGCTTCTGCCCGCGACTTGTCTATCGGTGAATTCGGCCGGAGACGCATTGTCGACGAACCTGTGGAGATTCGTGATCGCCCCGATTCAGTGGGTAGCGGTTTCAGGGAGTTGAATATATCGGAAGTTGAATATATATGGTCTCAATAACGTATTGGAACCGCCTGATCCCAAATCCGCTCGAAACTTCACTCGACTCCGGATTGTCGGCGCAGATGCGCGACCCTGGGTGGATTCTTGCGCGCCAGCTCCAGATGGGCGAGTTTCTGGGTGCGGACGGCGGTTCGCCGGCATACGTTGATATCGGCGCCCGCACAACAGTTTTCGACGTTGCGAACAAGCCGCTGGAGCCTTCCGCCATGGGGGAGCCCACGACGCCGGATTTCTCGGTGCGCGTGGAACTCGGCCAGGTCTTCGAAGATCTGATCGATCAGATGGTCAGCCCTTCTGCTCTGGCGGCGAGTGCGAAATCTCAATTGCGCACGCGTTATCCGCTTCCCGCGACGTCAGACCCGAGCCTCTCTGTGTTCGCCGGAACGGTGGTGGACGGCGCGGCGATTCAAGCAGACATCACACAGGGACATGCGCCGAGCATCGATGCCGCCACCGACGCCGCGCTCAAACCCATTTTCAGTGCCTTCTCCACATGGGTTGTCGAGGTGGTCGGGGAACTCGGAACGAATGCCCCCGCCCAATGGGATGCTTCGGCGATCGATTACTCACTATCGTTCCCGGCCACGCTTCCCGATGGCCGGAGTGTCACGCTGTCGGCGGAACCGGACCGGTCGATGAATCTCGACTGGTATTCGTTCGACGTGGCGAACGCGAGTGCCGCGGGAACCGCTGCTCAGCTGGTCACAACCAGTCTTATTCCCGGTAACGTCCGTTTCCGCGGAATGCCCAACAGCCGTTTCTGGGACTTCGAATCAAATAAAACGGAGTTCGGAAATGTCATCGCCGATGTGCCGGATGCGGGGCGGCTATTGTTTCTGGACTTCATGTTGATCCACGGCGTTGGTTGGTTTATTGTTCCACTCGACGTGCCGGTGGGATCGTTATGCCAGGTTGCTTCCCTCACACTGCACGATGTTTTCGACGGGACTACTGCGATTCCCTGGGCAGACGCGGCTTTGGGACCCGCTGGTGCGCGCTCAACGTTGTTCTCCCTCACGGACCTAACCACCGGTGGCATAGCGGGCGCCCTGTTCACCGCGCCGGCGAGTGGGGCGGCGTATCAGACCTCTCAGCCGGTGGAAGATGTGCGTCTTTTCCGTGACGACGCGGCCGAAGTGGTATGGGCAGTGGAAGAAACGGCACCGGACGCATCAGGCTACCCCACTCCTGGTTACGAGCGTGGACAAGCCCCGCAACCCCTTCCCAGCTTGCCGATTCTGCGTTACCAGTTGCAAACACCCGTGCCCCCCGCCTGGTTTCCGTTTCTGCCGGTCGAGTCCGGTGGATCGCTGGTGGACTTCGTTGCCGCGACGATCGCAGGAGGATCGAGCGAGCCTTGGGGCAGGATCATTCCTAATTTGTCAGCAGCGGGTGCGTCGGGGATTCCGGAGCAGGCCGTTCCGCGCACAGGACTGCGAGTGCAGCGATTGTACTGCCGAACCAGGTGGAACGATGGATCAACTTACCTCTGGATTGCCAGACGGAGGCTACTGGGCTCCCGTGGCCCGGCGAGCGGCCTGGTCTATGACCAGGTGTTACCCGGTGCATCGTAAAATCTTTTGATGGTATTCACCAAGCGATTACGCGAGAGAGTTCGCCGCGGAGAAATCACTTGCAGCGTCCGAATATGGATGCGTCCGCATGTCAAGGTGGGCGCCCGGTACCGCATGGATGAAGGTGCGATCGAAGTGGATTCGATCAAGCCGATCGGTTTTCCGGATATCACTCCGGAGCTCGCTCGGGAATCGGGTTTCCTGGGTGTCATCGATCTGCTCAAGGTTGCGAAACACGGTAAAGGTGAAAATATCTATCTGATTCGGTTCCACTACGTGCGTCCACGCACTAAGCAGCCAAGTGAACGGAAGGCGCGCCTCAAGGAAGTTTAGCCTACGCCGGGTTGCAGTATGTATTACAATGCCAATCGAGTTCGCCATGTTGCCCGTTCTCGCGCTACTGACTTTTTTGTCGCAAGCCAATCCGGCGGCCGTGGCTCCGCCGGGAATCGATCTCGCGCGAGCTAAACGCGTCTTCGATACGAGTTGCGCCGGCTGCCACGGTCCGGAAGGCCGCGGCGGCAAAGGACCCAGCCTGGCTGTTCCGAAACTGCGGCATGCCCGAACTGATGAAGAACTCGGACAAATTATATTGTTCGGTCTTCCCGGTACCGAAATGCCGCCATCCTGGCACCTCGGAGTGGAAGGCGTGACGCTGGCCGCCGCCTACGTTCGAATGCTCGGCGCTAACGCCACGCCTCCCCAAGTTGCCGGTGACGTCGGCAAAGGCCAGCAACTCTTCCGCGGCAAGGGCGCGTGCGCGGGTTGCCACACCATCGGCGCGGAAGGCCGCGCCTATGGCCCGGACCTTTCCGATATCGGCGCCCGGCGCAGCGCGGCCGGTCTTCGGGAAGCGCTGATCCAGCCCAATGCCGCAGCTGGTGACGGCTTTGTGCCGGTCCGCGCTGTTACTCGCCAGGGAGAGAAGGTAAGCGGGATTCGCCTCAACGAGGACAATTTCACTATCCAGATACTGGATGCCTCTGGGCGCTTCCACTCTTTCCGCAAGTCGGTGCTTTCCGAACTCCAAGAAAGCCCTACTGAATCGGCGATGCCCAGTTATCAGAAGATTTTTTCCGAAGGTGAACTGCAGGATCTAGTGGCTTACCTATCTTCGTTGCGCGGTGAGCCATGAGATTCTTGCTGACCGCCGCCTGCGTGACTGTCGTTGTTGCCGCGCAGGTGCCCTACACGCGCATCGTGAACGCCGACAAAGAACCTCAGAACTGGCTCACTTATTCGCGAACTTATAACGGCCAGCGCTACTCTCCTCTGGCGCAAATCACCCCCGCCAACGTCGCCCATCTGAAGCCGCTATGGACTTATCAGATCGAGCAGATGGATCATTTTGAAACTACGCCGATCGCCGTCGACGGAATTTTGTATCTGACTGAGCCGCCGGACGCGGTTTCCGCGGTGGATGCCCGTAGCGGCCGACGTCTGTGGCGCTATGTTCGTCCCGTGCCCGCGGATATCCAGGTGTGCTGTGGCCGCGTCAACCGGGGCGTCGCAATTCTCGACAACACTGTATACGCCGGCACACTGGACGCGCACCTGCTTGCTCTCAACGCGCGGAATGGGGCGCTGGAGTGGGACATAACAGTAGCCGACTACAAATCAGGACACTCGCTGACCGGCGCTCCGTTGGCCATCGCCGGCAAAGTGGTGGTCGGCATTGCGGGAGGCGAATACGGCATCCGCGGCTTTATCGACGCCTACGACGCTAAGTCCGGCAAGCAACTGTGGCGCTTTTGGACCGTTCCTGGATCGGGTCAGCCGGGTAACCAGACCTGGACTGCCGATAGCTGGAGAAGGGGTGGCGCGCCGGCCTGGGTAACTGGCGCATACGATCCGGATTCGAATGTTCTTTATTGGGGCACCGGCAATCCCGGACCGGATTGGAATCCCGACGGACGCTCGGGCGACAATCTGTACTCATGTTCCATGGTTGCTCTGGACGCCAACACTGGACAACTGAAGTGGCACTTCCAATTTACTCCGCACGATTCTCATGATTACGACTCCACCAATGTACCGATGCTGATGGACGGCGTCGTTCGCGGCCAGCCGCGCAAACTGGTGGCTCTCGCCAATCGCAATGGGTTCTATTATTTGTTGGATCGAACTACCGGAGAATTTCTCTCCGCCAAGCCGTACGCCAAATTCACCTGGACTACGGGTATCGACGACAGCGGCCGGCCGAAAGTAGACAGATCCATGGAGCCGAGCGAGAACGGTACTCTCGTATGGCCGAGCCTGTATGGGGCCACGAATTGGTTCAGCCCATCCTACTCGCCCGCTGCAAAGCTGGTGTATATATCCGTTCGCGAGCAAAGCTCGTACTTCTACAAGACCCAGGCTGAATACCAAAAGGGTGCGATGTTTACCGGGGGCGGTGAGCGCGCGATGGGAGGCGGCAAGGCTTCCGGGGCGGTTCGCGCCTTAGACGCTCTCACCGGCAACATGAAGTGGGAGTTCAAGCTTCAATCGCCCCCGTGGTCGGGACTGCTTTCTACCGCGGGCGGCTTGGTATTTGGCGGATCGATGGAGGGGAACTTTTACGCTCTGGACGCCCTCACCGGCAAACCGCTGTGGGACTATCAGACTGGCGCCGAGATGTACTCGAACGTGATGTCATTTGCGGTGGACGGCGAGCAGCGAATCGCGGTTACATCCGGTCACGCGCTGTTCGTGTTCGGGCTGCAATAGGGCGCAATCTTTTTCAGCAGGTGAATTCAGATCTTGAAATCTACTCGCGCGAGGAGTTTGCGAAACTTGGTGAGCGTGCCGACGCGCTGGGAGCGAATCGTCTTGAAGACAATTCCACCGGGAACCACCAGCTTAATCTCAGTTCCGGAAGCGGGATTGCTCGCGAGTGTCAGCTTCCCGCCAATGCGCGCCGCTCTTTCACGGATTCCCTGCAATCCGAAGTGTCCTTCCTTCCCCCGTTCGATAACGCCCGGATCAATTCCCACGCCGTTATCTCGAATGCGTAAATCGAGGTCCTGAGCATACCGCAGCTCCACACGCACCTGGCTCGCGCGGGCATGCGCGCAGGCATTGCGTATCGCTTCATATCCGATTCGGTAAATTTCCTCCCGTACGACCGGATGCATCTCTTTGACCTTGCCGTCAACCGAAAGCGAGACTTCCGCATTCCCTTGGCCCCGCGAGTCGTTGATGGCCCGCTCGAATGCTTCCGCCAGGTCGTTCCTCTCGGTGGTAGACTGATGCAACGAATTCAAAGCGGCGCGGCCTTCTTGCACCGCCTGCAGCAGCCATTTTGACAGCGTTTCCAGGGCGCGTTGCTGCCCCATCGGATCGTCGGGCTTCATCAGAGCAGTGCCCGCCAGGAATTGACTGGCGTGAATGGTTTGAATCAGCGTATCGTGAAGCTCGCCGGCGATCCGTATGCGCTCCGTGACCCGTTCTTCCAATCGAAGTTCAATGATCCTTCGCGCGATCGACCAGCCGAAGAACGCGGCGATGCAAAACGTACACACTGCCGTTGCCGGCACGATAATCAGGATGGTGCGCTGGACCGTCTGCATTTCCGCCGCGGCCTGTGACACCTCTTCACCCGCTTGTTTGCCAATGCTCTCTACCAGGATCGCGGTCTGAGTTTCGATCGGTTTCAGGGCGCTTCCCAGCCGGAGCTCGACCGCTGCCCAGTCGCTCGATTTGACCAAGTCGGTAATAGCTCTGATCTGTTCCCCCAGACCGACCTCCGTGGTTTCCAAGGTGGGCCCAAAGGCCGGGTCTACATGGGCCTCGGACGGTAAACTCGGCAGCGCCGCTCTGGTACGCTCGGTCTGCTTATCGAGAGCGCTCAGCAATGGTCCTGCCTCGACCAGCATTCGTTGCGCGTCTCTGGAACGCGCCAGGTCTGCGAGCCGCTGATGGAATGAGAGAAGGCTAACCTGAAGCTGGAGAACCAGAATCATCTGCTGATTGGCTCCGATGAGGCGATTGGTTCGAGAGCGGGCTATATAAAATTGCCAAACCACCAGCCCGTTCCCGCCTAAAATCAGCGTGAGCAAGACGGCGAAAATCAGCATCACACGCCGGCCGACGTGAAAATAGTTAGCCTCGGATGATCTCATTCCAGCGGGCAATCTACTTCCCTGTCTTCGGCGCGCCGGTACCGAATCCGGTAATCTTAACCAATCGTTTTTCGAGATCGGCGGCAGCTTCCGGCGCCCCTCTCTCGCCAGTCAGCACGGAATGAACTGCGCTCATGTAGGCTTCACTGACTTGCTTATAAAGAGAGCCAGCCTCAATGGCAGGCCTATCGACCGCTGGGCTCCCGGGTTGAATCGATTCTTCAGACTGGTCGTAAACGCCCGGGTCCGATGCTGCGCCGGGCTGGTTGTTTGTGGTCCTCTTCTCGCCAGACTGGATTTGTGCGCGCGTTAGGAAGCCGACATATTTGGCAGCTTCTTCGCGATGGGCCGAATGTAGGGAAACCGCCAAGCCAAAACCTCCCAACGTGGCGCCCGACCCCGCGGGCCCACCGGGTATAGCTGTGAAGCCAGTCTTCACGACCGGAGGCGAAGGCCGCCAATAGATCTGGTGAGATCTCTCGGCGCGAGCAATCGTTCTCCCCAACCAAATGCGGTTGAATGCGGCTCCTCCTGAGTCAAACACGTTCATCGAATCGCCTTCCCGATATGCAACTACGCCCGGCGGCGATATGCGGCCGATCCAACGCTTGGCACGTTGCCACGCGCGAATCGCAGCCGGATTGTTCACGCTGATGGTTCGGTCACTTTCGATGATACGCCCGCCTCCTTCGGCGACTTGCCATTCCAAGGCGTTGCAAGTCAAACCTTCCGCGACCCCGCCTTGCCACACGTAGCCCCAGAAATCTCCCTTGCCCTTAGCGCGCTCGCCTGCCTGGATTCGCTCCGACATACTCTCTAGCTCGCTCCAGGTCTTGGGTGGGTGGTCATAGCCGTATTCTCGAAGCAGGTCGGATCGATACTCCAATGCGCCCACGTTAACTTGATAAGGGATGGCGATGACCTTGCCGTTTACGGTATAGGTTGGCAGCAGTTGCGGCTCTATCGACGAAATCTCAGCCGCCAAATAGGGTTCAAAATCGACTAGATCGGGTTCCAGAACCGCCGGCCAGATCACATCTACATGAACAATGTCCGCGCCGGAGCTACCCATCCGCAGGAGTTTGACCAAGAGATCCAGCATATCGAGAGTGCTTTGGGGAGTTGGAATGTCTCTGATATGGATTCCTGTTTCCGAAGTGAACTGTTGCGACAATGCCGCGGTCTTCTTTAACTCATCCGGTTCGGAATACCAGCCATGCGCGTAAGTCAACGTCACCGGCTCGCGCGCAGACTTTCCGCAGGAAGCAAGCAATGTGGCGAGCAAAAGAATCGTTACGCGGTTGTGCATTCGCGCTCAAGTTCTCCAAGAATCGTTGGACATCGGCCGGTTGCCGCGCGATTGCCGCATCGCCTGCTAGTCGATTTTAACCCACATCGCCAGCGGGCGTCCCGGCTTCGCGTTGTTGCCAAGAGAAGCCCGAGGCGCTAAAGCAGGCGAAGAACAGAGTTCGACTCAGGCTGATTAAATGCAGCTACACCATGGATCCCCAGGAGCGGATACCCGTGCCGACGATTCCCTCGCGGCGGCGATACTCAGGCGCGGAGTCGAATCACTTCCAGACAGAAGAAGCCGCTCGCCCCAGCGTCCACCGCTATCCACCAATTAGGGCTTGACTCTGACGTAACGTCAGACTTTAGGATGAGTTCAGGACGACTCAATCCTATGCATCAGGCGCGGTTATACAAAGCGCAGGAATTTGCCGAACGGGCCGGGGTTACGGTGCGAACGCTACATCATTACGACCGGCTGGGGCTGCTCTCGCCCAGCGGACGCACCGAGGCTGGTTACCGCCTATATGGCGATCGCGACCTGCTGCGGCTGGAGCAGATTCTCGCCCTCAAGTTCATCGGATTTCCGTTGCAGGAGATCCGGCGGCTTCTGAAGCGCGACGCTAAGGATCTACCCGGAGCACTCGGCCGGCAACGCAGCATGATCCTGGAGAAGCGCCGGCTGCTGGATCTGGCGGTGGACGCCATCCAGCAGGCTGAAACTGCGGCAGCCTCCGGCGAGCTGAAGGATTGGGAGGCGATCCAAAAAATAATCGAGGTGATTCATATGCAAGACAACATGGAATGGGCGAAGAAGTATTACAGCGGTAAGGCGCTCGAATCTCTGGCTAGCCGGCAGGTTTCCGCGGAGGTGATTGAGCAGGCACAGCGTGACTGGGCGGCCCTGATCAAAGAAGTGGAAGCAGCGCTGGGCGAGGATCCGGCCAGCCCGAAAGTGCAGGCTCTGGCTGCGCGGTGGCGCAAACTGATTGAGGGATTCACCGGCGGCAATCGCGAGGTCCAAGCCGGACTAAACAAGCTCTACGCCGACCAGGCCAACTGGCCATCGACAATGAAAAAGCCATACAGCGATGAAGTAGGCGCGCTGATGTGCCGGGCGATGGCGGTTGTGCTAGAGTGACGAAGTATGCGGATTTGCGCAGCGATATTGCTCGCTACAGGGTTCTTTGTTAGCTTGGCCTGCGGGCCGAAACTGCAGCCGGCCGTCCAGGGCGAATGGTCGAACGTGCATAACGACAAGGACAAGGTCAGCGAAAACGTCAGGGAAAGTCATTAGCCACGGATACACACGGATGGACACAGATAAAATCGGCGTTTCTTATCCGTGTCCATCCGTGTGTATCCGTGGCTAATAATTAAACGCGGAACAAGACGCTCTCGCTCTTGAAAATCCTCGCTGCCACAAAGTATCCGACAGCCGCGTAAACCAGATTGGCTCCAAACGCCACTGCATAGGCCACGCGCGAGAATTCGCCCAGGAAAATCTCTTTGATGAGCTGGCACACGTTGAAGATGGGGATCAACGCGAGTGCGGGCGTCAGTTCCAAGCCGGGCAGCATACCCACCACTGCCGGAAACGCCGCCAGCATCACGATGGGCGTGAGATAACTCATGCCTTCTTTGTAGCTTTTGGCAAACAGCGCGATGGCCACCATGAGTGATGCCGCCACAATGGCGGTTGGGATCACCGTCACCAAGGCGAGGGCGAGCGAACCCATATCCGGCGGCGCCATGTGAAAAGTCTCCCGCGCGCTGGCCGCTTGCGGTGAAAAACGGAATGAGTAGGCCATGCTCCCCAAAGTGAGCAACGCGGTGATGAAGGCCGCGGTCGCGGTAGCGGCGATCTTTCCCAGCACGATCTCACTGCGGCCGGCGGGCGACGCCAACACGGCTTCCAAAGTTCGCCTCTCCTTCTCGCCGGCCGTCATGTCGATGGCCGGATACATGGCGCCCGTGAACATCAGCAGGATCACCACGTACCCGAGCGCGCTACCGAAAACCAGCCCGGACATTTTCTTTTCAGAAGCCACATTGACGCTCTTGGTAGTGAACGGAGTCAGAATCTTCTCCGGCAGCCCCGATCCGCGCAGGCTGGCGCGAACCGTATCCATCTTTAGCTGATCGAGCGCGGTCTGGATCTTGTCGCCCGCGATTTCCGACGCCTGCCGCGTGCGATCGATATAAACATTCACGTGCTTCTCGCCGGTGGCTGCGTCTTCGGTTTCTTCCACCGCCGCCGCAACATCTTTCTTCTCCACCGCGGCACGCAGGTCTGCTTTTAGCACCGGCTGGAATCCGGCCGCTTTCAGGCTCTGGATCACAGTAGGCAATTTGTCTTCGCCCAAAACACCCACACTGAGGGCTTCGCCCTGGGCCTCCTTCTCGCGCGACGACATGAACCCGTTAATCAAGCTGAACAACAGCGGAATGGCCAGCAACGGCACCACCACCATGCTGATCATGGTGCGCCGGTCGCGAAACACTTCGAGCATCTCTTTTTGATAGACCGCCGCGCTGATTTTCAGATTCATGTGCGTGCTCCTTCAGCCCGTTCGCCGATCTCGAGCAGGTCCAGAAAAATCTCACGTAGCCGGTGCTTCCCGGTCAACTCGCGCAATTCCGCCATGGTGCCCAGCGCCTTCAATTTTCCCTGATGCACCACGCCAATGCGGTCGCAAAGGTACTCGGCCTCTTCCATCACGTGCGTCGAAAACAGAATGCACTTGCCGGATTCCTTGGCTCTCAGCATGAAATTCTCGATGAGCCGCGCAGTGGGAACGTCCAGGCCGGAGCTGGGTTCATCGAGAATTAGGATCGGCGGATCGTGCAATACCGTCCGCGCGATGGCCACCTTTTGCTTCATGCCTGTCGACAGCTTGTCGGTCTTGGTGTTGGCGAACTCGCCCATTTCGAAGGTTTCCACCATTTCGTCGATCCGCCGGCGCAGCCTGTCGCCCTCCAGGCCGTTCAATTTCCCGAAGAAGGTAAGAACTTCGCGCGGTGTGAGCCGGGCGGGGATTCCCATATCACCTGAGAGAAACCCGATCTGACGCCGGACCGCTTCGGGCGATTTCACGATGTCCGCGCCGCCCACCTCCGCAGTCCCTCCCGTCGGTTTCAGAATGGTGGCCAGCAGCCGCAGGCAGGTGGTCTTCCCGGCGCCATTGGGCCCCAGCAGGCCAAAGATCTCGCGTGGTTTTACGTCGAAGGAGACATGCTCGAGTGCGTGAACAATGCCGCGCTTTTTGTCGTGGAACGACTTCGCGAGCCTGTCGACATGGATCATACAAGAAGATCCAGGCTAGCACTAAACCGCGTGCGCGACACAAACGTGAAACCTTTCGAGGGTGTAGCCGCGACCGCAGCTAGTTCCCGCATTCGTGGTATCGCTCCGTTGAAGACGCCGTGTGGCGCACGCACTCTTGCGTGTTGCATCGACACTCGTGTCGATGTCCGCCCGACGCCGAGACGAGTCTCGGCGCAGCACGCAAGAGTGCGTGCGCCACGGCGTCTTCATGGACTTTGGTGGGCCAGTTGGCCCATGGACACTCCCTGCCGGTCGCGGCTCACTCATATTTCGCCACGAAAGCTGCTTCCAATTCCAGCAAGCGGCGGTTGCGTTGGCCTATAGCGCGGCACGGAATTCCCACCACGATGGCGAACTCCGGAACGTTTTTATTTACGAAGCTGAGCGCCCCCGCGGAGCCCCCCACTTCTACAGTGACGCCAGGCATGACCACGCTACCGGAACCAATCAAAGCATGCTTCTTGAAAACCACATCGCCGCTCTGCTCTTTCCTGTATTCGGGCGGCACCGTGGGATTGCTCATATACCCCTCGACATAGTCGTCGGTGGAAGTGAAGACTGCTACCCGCGCGGATAACGCGCAGAAGGATGCCACGTGGATCGAGCCCGAAGCGCCGAACAGCGCCACATACGCCGAGATGTGAACGTGATCGCCGATTACGATGCCGTGGGAGGAGGCTGACAATATGCAAAAGCAGTCGATGCGCGAATTCGATCCCACGTGAATGTTCTTTGGGGAATAGAAGACCACGGAGCGGTTTACCGCTACGTTCTCGCCGACAGAGCCGAGCATTTGTCTCAGCTCATCTGTCGTATACAAAGATCCCAGCTCTTGGCCGGTCATGACCCGTCACCTTTCATTGGACACCCCGTGTCATTGGACACCCCGTGTCATTGGACACCCCGTGTCATTGGACACCCCGTGTCATTGGACACCCCGTGTCATTGGACACCCCGTGTCATTGGACAACGCGGGCCAGTTGCACAAACAAAGCGCCACCCGCGATGAACTGCGCTGCCAGACTCCCACGGAACATGCCGCAGAATTCGTCTGCCGCGGTTCTGGGACCGTCACCAAACGGCCAGCAATAGTCGTCGAATACAATCCAGCCGCCTGCGCGAACAAAATGCCGCCACAGGGAAATATCCTGCCAGACGGCTTCGAGCGCGTGATTGCCGTCGATATGCAAGAGCGCGATCTCGCCGGTATAAATGGTGCGGCCAAAGTCCTCCGTGGTGAAGCAGTGAGTTTTGGAATAATGTGAGGCCGCCTCGCAGGAGCGGGAGCGCGAATAGTTCACCAAGCCCTGAAACGGTGCCAGGTTCATTCGAAATGCTTCGAAGATATCGTCCATGGGCGCGCTATCGAAAACCGCGTCCACGGCGGCAATTTTTTGGTGCAGCTCTTCGGTTCGCCAGGGATCGACGCATAACACGTTGCCGATTCGGTAATGGCGCGCGAGAAACGCGAGAGCAACCGCGGACCGTCCCCACAGCGAGCCGATTTCCACTATGTCGCCCGGCGGCATCCAGCGGAAGATGGTTGTCAACGCCTCCAGCTTGGCGTGGTCGCACTGCCCGGGTACAAGTTGAAACTGGCGCACTAATGCGGCTAGTTGCGGCAATGGCATGCCGGGCTGGGGACGGCCGGCGGCCGCGAGATTCAACGGCTCGCGATGGAACCTGGCCGCTATATCGCGATAGACCCGGTAATCCGACAGTTCCACCGCCCATGGCTGTACCTCCAACCGAACTCTGCGCGTCATTTTGGGCAGCAGATCGCGCAGCGTACGCCAAACCACCGGATGCTCAGTGAACACCGCGTCGATGTCTTGCTCCCGGACGCAGCAGTTGAGCGCTTCCGCGAAACCCGCGTCACCGATCCAGGGAAGGATTATCCACTCGGAGTAATTCGGACGCGCTGGATCGTGTGCGAGCGAAGACGCACCCACCACGCGGATGCCGGATTCCGAGGCATGCCGCGCCCAAGTTAAAGACGATGGCATGCCGGCCGGAAATACCAGCACCGAACGCGAGTCCAAACGCGCACCTCCTTTTGTTTGGTGACGACCGGGAAGAATTGCTCTCTGGAAACCACTTCTATTCCCCGGGATCGTGCGGAGGTACCACTCCTGATTGAGAGTGGCCATCTGTTTAGGAGTAGTTCGCTAGACGATGAGGAGCTTGAGGATCAGGACTGCAGTGGCGAGCCAGCAGCGTCTACCATATCCGTTGCCAATCGAGTCGCCGAGAGGCGAGATCGGTACTCGACTGGCGCACGTAGCGCAGCCTGGCTTAGCCCCACTGCCAGTGCTGAAGCCGCAGCTCCCACCTGCAGCGAGTCTCCAGCCGTATCTCGAAGCTATTGACGCGCGGCGCTGGTACTCGAATGCGGGACCGATGGTCACCGAGTTAGAGGAGCAGCTCAGCCACAGGCTGGGATTTGCAAATCGCGGCGTGGTGACTGCGGCCAATGCCACGGTCGGGATTACGGTGGCGCTGCTTGCGCGCAGGGTGCCGGCCGGCTCACTCTGCATCGTTCCATCCTGGACATTTGTGGCTACTCCACACGCCGTCCGCGCCGCCGGGTTGATGCCTTGGTTTCACGATGTGGACCGCCGCACCTGGGCGTTGAATCCGGATGATGTGATGGAAACGCTGAAGCGGATACCGAAGCCGGTGGGTGCCCTGGTGGTGGTGTCGCCGTTCGGCGCCCCTATCGATATCGAGGCCTGGCAGGAGTTCGAAAACCACACGGGAATCCTGGTGGTTGTGGATGCCGCGGCCGGATTCGATACTGCCCGGCCCAGCCGCATCCCGCTAGTAGTGAGCCTGCACGCCACCAAAATCCTGGGCGCTGGCGAAGGTGGCTTTATCTCATCCACAGATGCGCGATTACTCGAACGGTTTCGTGCCGGCTGCAACTTTGGATTCCAAGGCGAACGCATCGCGATGTTGCCTGCGTTGAATGCGAAAATGAGCGAATACCACGCAGCCGTTGGCTTGGCCAGCCTGGCGCTGTGGCGTGAAACTCGCCAGCAGCACGCCCGGATTACCGAATGGTACCGCCATGTTATTCCTCAGCTCCCCCTTGTCTCATTGCAGCCCGGCTATGGGAACGGATGGGTCTCGGCCACAACAAGCATAAAACTGCCGCTCCGATCGGCAGCCAGAATCGCGGCTCATTTGCGCGGCGCCGGTATCGAGACCAAGGCATGGTGGGGTGAGGGATGCCATAGGATGCCGGCCTTCCTGGATTGTCCTCGAGGCGCGCTGCCGGTTACCGAAGAGCTGGGCACCCGCGTCCTGGGATTGCCGCACTTTCCGGACATCCAGAAGCGGGATGTGGACCGGGTGACGGACACTTTGGCGGAAGCTCTGTCGGATACTCGCAGTGCGCGCATTCGCGCACGCCGGCAGCGGGCTTGATCAGCTTCTGGTGCGGCACCAGTTTCGCCACATGTCCCGAAACGCGTCTTCGACGCTGCGGACCAGTCCGATTTCGTCCAGGAGCGGTGAGGCTTGGAGTGCCTTGCGCAAATTGACGCGGGAATCCGGAATCTTCGGCAGGGTTTGGGCCAGGAACACCGCCGTAGTGACGTACTGCTCAGGGGAATGCGCCACGAGGTCCGGCAATCCGGCGGCAGTGAGCAAGCATGCTCCAGTTCGCTGCACGGGCGAACGGCCTGCCAACGTCACCACCGGCACACCCATCCAAAGCGCGTCCAAGGTGGTGCTGCCGCCGTTGTAGGGGAACGGGTCCAACGCAATGTCGATGCGGCCGTACTCCAAGAGATAGTCGTTAGACTTGCTGCGGCCAGAGAAAAGTATCCGTTGGCTTTCGATCCCGTCTTCGGCGAACCAAGCAAGCAGAGGGGCTTCGATGGCCTCTTCTTCCAAGCGGTGATACTTGAGCAGCAGCCGGCTGCCGCTGACCAGATGCAGGATGGCGGACCAGACCTTCACCGCCTCACGAGTGATCTTGCCCGGGCTGTTAAAGTTTCCAAATGTGATGGTGCCACGCTCCAGACATGGGGCAGGCGACACCGGAGTGAGCCCTCCGGACCTATAACAGCAGAACGCTCGCGGCAGCCGGTACACAGTCTCCGCAAACAGATGCTCGGTTCCGGGGCAGGGCATCTCGGCGTCACCCAAGAAATAGTCGATAGCGGGCATACCGGTAGTGCTGAGCGCGCCTAGCCAGGAAACCTGCACCGGCGCGGGCTTGCGCGCGAATGCCAGATAGGCCCTCCCCATGGTATGCCCGGCCAGATCCACTAGAATGTCGATCCCATCGGTCCGAACGCGCTCCGCCAGTTTGTTGGCGGCCGGCGGCAGGGGCACGAAGTGTTCCACTGTCCTGCGGTACCACTCCGTGATTTCGTCCGATTTTGACCCCACTGAATATGCGAATACCTCGAATCGGGAGCGATCGTGGTGCTCTAAGACCGGCATCAGGAACTTCCCGATCGCATGTCCGTAGAAGTCCGGCGATACGTAACCCAATTTGAGCCGGCGCTCCGGATGCGCCGAGTTGGCGTTAGGTTGAATTGCCGAGGCCAAGGGCTTGGCGTAGAGAGTGTTCCAGCGGCGCGCCTCGCCAAACAATGTCTCCGGGGTGGTGTCCGGCAGGAAGTTCATGGCAAACAGCAGGTTGCTGTGAACGGTGGAATCCGAAACGGTTTTCAAAGACCGCCGCAGGTTCTGAACCGCTTCTGCCATTCGAAATTGCACGGTACAGGCCTCGCCGCGGATCACCAGAGCCAGGTAATGATCGGGATTTGCCTGGAGTGCGCGGCCCGTGGCGGCGATCGCATCGCCGGACTTCCCCTCGGTCAAATACATGCGCGCCCGGAGTGCTTCCACTGCAGCCAGTCTGTTCGGATCCAGCCGCAGGGCATTTGCCAGATGGAGACGCGCCAGGTCATGTTGCCCCAAGTGCTCATAGGCGAAGCCCACGCTGCATTGCCCCCGAGACCAATCGGGTCTCCCGGCGGCGATCTCGACCATTAACCGAATCGCTTCGTGAGGATCGTCGACTGCTGAGACGCCGTTGCCGGTTACTTTACGCAAACAAACGGCCGCTTCCGAAAAACGGCGGCCGTCCGCCAGCAGGAAACCCAATTGCGTCCAGGCATCCCGGTTTTCTGGATCGATCAAGGAGGCGTGAATGTATCTTTCTTCGGCATTTTTCCAATCGCCGGAGTCACGGATGCGGTTGCCTTCTTCTATCAGCTTCGAAGCAGAAGGATTCTTCCTCACTTTGCGGATTGGCTTCCTCACTGAAAAGAGAGTCGGTCAGGCCAGGAAATGTCTCGGAAAAAGTCGAAATAAACGTGGCGCAGACTTCAGTCTGCCGCGCCGGCAATTTTGCCGGGGCGTGGCGCCTGGCCGAAGACGCGGGGTTGAGAAGAGTCTCGACCCGCAGGCACGAGTGCCTGCGCCACGCTTAGTTTTTGCCGTGACACCATGTACGCCACATGTCCCGAAACGCAATTTCGACGCTACGCACCAGGCCTACCTCGTCCCGGAGCGGCGAGGCTTCCAGCGCCTTGCGTAGATTGCGGCGGGAATCCGGTAGCTTCGGTAGGGTTTGAGCCAGGAACACGGCCGTGGTGACATACTGTTCCGGTGAATGCGTCACTAAGTCGGACAATCCAGCGGCCGTGAGGAAGCTGGCTCCGTGCCGTTGTACTGCCAGGCGGCCCTCCAAAGTCACCACCGGCACACCCATCCAAAGCGCATCCAAAGTGGTGCTACCGCCGTTATAAGGAAACGGGTCCAGCGCTATGTCGATGCGGCTGTACTCGTCAAAATAAACGGTTGAAAGGCTGGCTCCCGCGAAAAGTATCCGTTGGCTGGGGATCCCGTCTTCCGCAAACCAGGCTAACAGCGGGGTTTGCCGGGCTTCTTCTTCCAGATCGTGATACTTGAGCAGTAGCCGGCTGCCTCTAACCAGATGCAGGATAGCCGACCACAGCTTCACCACCTCTCGAGTGATCTTGCGGGGGCTATTAAAACATCCAAATGTAACGTCGCCGCGCTCTAGACAAGGGGCCGGTGCAACTGCAGCGTCCGTACCGGGATAGTAACAGCAGAAGGCCCGCGGCAACCGGTACACGGTCTCGCTGAACAGATGCTCGGTTCCTGGGCAGGGCACCTGGGCATCGCCCAAGAAATAATCCATAGTTGCCATGCCGGTGGTGCTAAGCACGCCTAGCCAGGAAACCTGAATCGGCGCAGGCTTGCGGGCGAACGCGAGATAGGCCTCACCTGTGGTATGCCCGGCCAAGTCCACCAAAATGTCGATCCCATCGGCGCGTATGCGCTCGGCCAGGTTTTTCTCCTCCACCGGCAGTGTCACGAAGTGTTCGACACGTGTTCGGAAACACTCGGTGATGTGGTCCGACTTTGGTCCCAGTGCATACGCGAACGCTTCAAAGGCTGAACGATCGTGATGCTCGAAGACCGGTAGCAGAAACTTCGCGATCGGATGCCCGTACAGGTCCGGCGATACGTAACCCACCTTCAGACGGCGCTCCGGATCGGGCCGGTTGGTGTGACGTTGAACTTTGGATGCCAGGGGCGCGGCGTAGCGGGAATTCCAGCGGCAGGCTTCCGCAAACAAGGCTTCTGGCGTCGTCTCCGCCAGGTAGTTCATGTTAAACACAAGGCTGCTGTGAATGGTGGAGTCCGGCACAATTTCCAAAGACCGCCGCAGACTCTCAACCGCCTCCGGCATTCGCCCTTGCTCCGTATAGGCCCTGCCGCGAACTACCAGCGCGAGGTAATAATTGGGATTTGCCGCCAGAGACCGGTCTGCTGCGGCGATTGCTTCGGAGTACTTCTTCTCCGTCCAGAACATGCGCGCATAGAGCGCTTCTACCGCGGCTGCCTTCGACGGATCCAGCCGCAGGGCGTTCCCGAGATGTTGGCGCGCCAGGTCATGTTCCACCAGGTGCTCATAGGCGCAGCCCAAGCTGTATTGCCCGCGCGCCCAATCGGGCCGCGCTGCGGCGATTTCGACCAGCAAGCGAACCGCTTCCAAGGAAGTCGCGCAAAACGGAGTGCGGCGCGGATCTGTTTCTGGTCCGTTTGGCAGTGCGCGCCGCGCCCTTTGCTCTTCTAAGGAAGTCGCGCAAAACGGAGTGCGGCGCGGATCTGTTTCTGGTCCGTTTGGCGGTGCGCGCCGCGCCCTTTGCTCTTCTAAGGAAGTCGCGCAAAACGGAGTGCGGCGCGGATCAGTTTCTGGTCCGTTTGGCGGTGCGCGCCGCGCCCTTTGCTCT
>Ga0116135_1000148_pt1 | contig 35754 bp, 27 predicted proteins | sample June2015DPH_20_1_FD_89738 | JGI IMG/M metagenome (GOLD analysis project Ga0116135, IMG submission 89738) | Peatland microbial communities from SPRUCE experiment site at the Marcell Experimental Forest, Minnesota, USA - June2015DPH_20_10 | ecosystem: Environmental > Terrestrial > Soil > Wetlands... | reverse complement strand
GCGGAAGTCGATCTGGCGCACCTTCCGCAGGATGATCCGGCGGTTTATTCGACCTTGCAGAAGGCTGACACGATTGGCCTGTTCCAAGTCGAAAGCCGCGCACAGATGGCGTGCCTGCCGCGTCTGCAGCCGAAACGCTTCTACGACATCGTGGTACAGGTCGCGATCATTCGTCCGGGGCCGATTGTCGGGCAAATGGTCAATCCATTTTTGCAGCGGCGCCAGGGACGAGAAGAAGTCACTTACTCGCACCCTTCGCTCGAGCCTATTCTGGCGCGCACATTAGGTGTGCCGCTGTTTCAGGAGCAACTGCTGCGCATCGCGATGATCGCCGCGAACTTCTCCGGCGGCGAAGCCGAAGATTTGCGCCGCGCCATGGGTTTTAAGCGCTCGCAAGCGCGAATGCGCGAGATCGAAGCCAAGCTGCGCGCGGGCATGACTCAAAACGGAATCTCTCCGAAAGCGCAGGAGGAAATTATTCTCTCCATTACTTCATTTGCGCTCTACGGATTTCCCGAGTCGCACGCCGCCAGTTTTGCGCTGATCGCCTACGCCAGCGCTTTTTTGAAATGCCATTACCTGGCCGCATTTACCGCCGCTCTGCTAAACAATCAGCCGATGGGTTTCTATTCTCCGGCGACTATCACCAAAGACGCGCAACGCCATGGATTGAAAATTCTGCCCGTGGATGTGATGCGCTCGGAGTGGCTCTGCAGTTTAGAAGCAGTTGCCAGTAGCCAATTGACCGATAATGCTCTTGTCATTCCGACCCCCGAGCGCCAGCGAGGGGCGGAGGAATCTCTACCCTCGCAATCCCCTCCGGCCATGCGACTCGGCCTGCGCTATGTTCGCGGATTGAGGGAAGAAGCAGCCCAAGCCTTAATTCGCGAACGCACCCGCGCTCCGTTCAATTCGATTCACGATCTCACCCGCCGCGTTCCCGAACTGCGCAAGGATGAACTTACCACCCTCGCCGAGATTGGCGCCTTGAACGCAGTTGCCAACGAGACACAGAGATTCCTGCGCCCCTTGCTTGCGCTCCGGGCTCAGAATGACAAGGGTCCTACTGGCAACCGACAACCGGCAACTGGCAACCGCTTTACCCGCCGCGATGCTCTCTGGCAAGTCGAGCGTGCAGTGCGCCAATCCGGGCCGCTGCTGGAAAATTTGCCGGAACCCGATTCACCTTCACCGCTTCACCCCATGAATCATGAAGAGCGCCTCGTCGCCGACTTCCGGGGCATGGGCCTCACCGTGGGCCCGCACCCCATGTCTTATCGCCGCGAGTGGCTGAATGCCATGGGCATTCGCCGCGCTATTGAACTGCGGGATATTCCAAATGGCAAGCGGCTTCGCATTGGCGGTTGCGTCATCACTCGCCAGCGTCCCGGCACGGCAAAAGGCTTTGTTTTTCTCAGTCTGGAAGATGAAACCGGAGTGGCCAATGCGATTGTTACGCCCGACCTATTTCACAGCAATCGCCTGCTGATAACGTCGGAAAGGTTTCTAGCGGTCGAGGGAATTCTTCAGAATCTAGACAACGTGATCTCAGTCAAAGCGGAGCGAGTGCTACCGCTGTTCGTTACGAAAGTGGAAACCATCTCGCACGATTTTCACTGACACTGCCATCTAAGTATGAAGCCGACCAATCTTGCAGCCTCGTGACACGGCTTAAACTATTGTTCAGGCGAAGACTCTTCTCTGCCGTTCTCCGGCGGCGCCAGCGGCAGCCGCGCCGCTCTGCGCATCATGTCGCGCTCTTCGGGCGAGAACATCCCTCGAAAGCGGTTGGAATCTATAATCTGCTCACGTTGCCCCGGGGGCATCGCACTCAAATCGCGCACCGCAGTCGTCACCATGCGCCGTCGATCTGGCGGGAGTTGCTGCATTCGTCCGAACAAATCCCGCGCCTCTTGCTTTTGCCCAGGAGTCAGGTGCTCCCAGGTTTCCATCCGGTTCAGCACGCGCTGCTGCTGTTGCGGCGGAAGACTGTAAAAGTGCTGCAGGCGCTGCCGCAACAACTGTTGCTTTTCCGGAGGCAAACGGCGAAAACCGGCATCATTCTGCAAAGCGCGCTCACGCTCACCGGGAGACATTCCCTGATAATGCCGCAGCCAATCTCCAGCATGGCCCTGACCCCGCGGCCGATTCTGATTCTGCGCACCCGGATGCCCCTGCGCCCACTGGAAATTACCTCGTTGCGCCAGACAGGGAGAGGTCATGATGGTCGCCACAGCCAGCGTCGCTGTCGCGATGTACCCCCTCATGTTTTTCAACCGCATTCTCCCCGACCTCAGGTTTATAACTCCAACAACTCAACCGGCTCACTCCAGATTGTTACCCGTTACGGATTCGCTACCACATCATGCTGCACCTGCAAATCATCCAGAAGATCGAAATCCGCATACAGGTCGTGATTATTTTCCAGCGACTGCAGATCGCTCACTGCCGAGCCCGGCTCAGCCGACGCGGGAGTTTCCACCACCGCCACTACGTCCCGGCCCGGCTTGTACATTCCATCATCGTTGGTCAAGAACAAACCGATGCCAACCCCGATCAGCACCGTAAGCGCTGCGGCCAGCACCGGACGCCGAAGCCATGCCATCCAGCCAGCTTGAGGCTTGGCCATCTCCTCCCGCAGCCGCGCCTGCAAGCGCACATCAAAATATGGCGACGGCTCCGGCACCTTCCACTCGTCCAGCAGCGCCATGGTTTGCCGGAACTCTTCCAGCTTTCCGGTGCACACGCCGCATTCCGCCAGGTGACTACCTATCTCAGGCGTCACGTCCATTAGTCCCGATGCCAGATCCGGCATCACATCATGAATTTCTTCGCACTTCATAACCATTCCCCTATTTCTTCGCCACTACCGCCTCACCCAAATCAAAGCTTGCTAAATAAATTCTTTTAACTGTTCCCGCAAAGTCTCATACGCGCGAAACAACAACGATTTCGTCGCCGACTCGCTCAACTTCAACACCTCGGAAATCTGCTTGTAATCCATTTGCTGATACTTGTGCATGATCACAGCCTGCTTTTGCCGCTCCGGCAACGCTTCCACCTTGCTGCGAATCGCCAACATGCGTTCGCGCCGCAGCAAGGCTTGTTCCGCCGTGATTCTGCTGTCCGCCACATCCAGTGTGGTACCCGATTCCTCGTCCGGCTCGTCCAGGCTGACTTGAACCTCGGGACGCTCGTGCCGCGTATCGCGCGCGTGATTTACCGCCAGATTGGTCGCGATCCGATACAGCCAGGTCGTAAACTTGGCACTGGCTTCATAACTTTCGCGCGAGCGGTACACACGCAGAAAAACCTCCTGCGCCAAATCCTCGGCTGCCGCCGTGTTGCGCGCCATTCTGTACATGAAGCTCACCAGCGGCCTGCGGTACTTCTGCACCAGGTAATCGAACGCAGACTGATCCCCCGCCTTAACCCGCAGCATAACCTCGGCGTCGGTGTACCCCTCGGCCCCGGCAAGAGCTGCGTGCATACCTGTTGGGCGCGGTCCCAGCGCGGCCATCAGGACGCCCCCTTCCATGGCGGCAGTACTCACACTGTTTCGAACCCCGTTGCGAGGAGAAAGTTGCTCCTTTTCCGATTCGGTGGAAAAGCCGGAAACCTCAGCCGATGAGGAACTTACAGTGGATCGCTGTGGTTTGAACTCTTCCGGCATGGGGTGTTACTTCAGCACGACGTCGCTATAATTGTGAAAGGTCCTTGAGCCGCATTCGCAGATAGGCTACCACGGCGCATCGCATCATCCAAGGCTCGCCGCCTTGTGGCCCCCTAGATCGTTCCGCGAAGCCTCATCGGCATAATCGAAATGCTACCCTGCCGACTCGGGCTGGGAACGTGATCTAAAGGCGAGAAGCGCCTTTCACCTTGTTAGCCCAACCTCATATTTTGCCGAGAATGCTAAAGCTGGCACTTACAAAATCGACGATCCCATCGGCCCGAACTGCACCGGAGATGGGACGTGCCGTATTCTCGGCGACGCTCTCTTGCAGAGAGTAGCGGTTGTTTCCAATAAGTTGCCTGGAAGAGACGATGAGAACAATCGCATCAGCTGAAGTGGATCCGAACCCCGGCAATGAGCCGGAATTTCATCTGCCGCTGGACGACCCATTCCAGCCATCTGGAAGTCCCTTTTCCGCGGCTTTTCTACCGCCAAATCACGCGCCCAACAAAGGATTTGACGCTTCCCTAAACTAGACAGATAATCGTTCGCGTCGTTCGTTAAGGAGCGCCGCCTGAAGTGCCTTTTCCACTGCCGCGGAACACCGCATTTTTTGGCCCGGGTTGCATCTAAGGGTCTTTGCGGGATTCTGCGCGTGCGTTGCGCTGTAGTGTTTCTGTTCGCGGTTTCATCCGGCGCCCAAACATTCACCATTTCTCCGCCCTCTCTCGGCTTCGGATCTCAAACCGTTGGGACCTTCACACAAAATACGGTCACCTTGCTCAACACCGGCAACACCGCTTTCACCCTCAACGGCTTCACGCTCAGCCCTTCCGAGTTTCAGCTCGTAAATGGATACGCTCCCGCGGTATTGCAGCCCAACCGCGCCATGTATTTCACCATCAAGTTTGCTCCCGATAAGGCGCAACTCTTCGGCGGTCAGTTGACCCTTAACATCCAGGGCGTCAGCCCGCAGATTGTTCCGCTTGCCGGTACGGGAACTAGCACCAGCGCGATCGCATCGCTTAGCGCTTCCGCGATGAATTTCGGCAGCGTCGCCCAGGGAAGCATGAGCGCCTCGCAAACGCTAACCGTCACGAACACCGGCAGTGCATCTTTCAAAATACTCACCGCGAACGCCGATCCTCCCTTTCTAATAAGCGGCTTCAGCTCTTCCATCACAGTGAAGCCCGGCACCGCCACAAATCTGCAGATCTCCCTGTGGGGATCATCCGTGGGTGCATTTCCCGGAGAAGTCACGCTTTCATTCGACGTCTTGCCCGTGCAAGCGGTAAGCCTGAATGGCACCGTGGGCTCATCGAGCGGTTTCTCCGTCACGAGTTTCCCCACGTTACCGTCGGCCAGCACCGGCGCTCCGTATCTGGCCAATCTGCTGGCCACGAGCGGAATTCCACCCTACTCGTGGAATCTGTCAGGCTCCTCTTTGCCTCCCGGCCTTACGCTTACAAGCGCGGGCGGCGTTACGGGAAACATTTCTCCTTCGCAGGCGGTCGGCAACTACGCTTTTTCGGTGCAGGTGAGCGACTCCAGTTCCCCAGTGAAAACCGCCACGGCGTCACTCGTTCTTCCTGTAGCAACGGTTCCGCCTTTGCCAGATTGCAACAACATCGTTTATCCAAACCAGTCCACTCCGCTGATTCCGCTAAACGACCTTGGAACTGGCAACTATCTTGGCGAAGAGGGAGGGCTCTATCCGAACGGAAGCAATATGCGCCCGGCCGCTCAAGATGCCTCAGGAGTGCAGATTGCCAAGGCGATCGCACCGCTGGATGCAAACGGCGATCCGGACCCGAACGGCGAGTATGTTTTGATCTCGATCGGCAATTCGGAGGCTCAGCAGGAGTTTCTGCAGTTCTTCGTCGATGCCTCCGCCGATCCGGCAACCAACCCACACTTGGTGATCGTCAATGGCGCGCAGGATGCACTCGTAGCCTCCGATTGGGCAAATGTGACAACGGGCGCATGGTCCACGCTGATCAACACAATTCTCCCGCAGGCAGGCGTCACTGCGCACCAGGTCGTCGCCGCATGGATCAAGGATTTTGATACGCCCAGCGGCTCGTTTCCGGCCAATGAAGCGGCCACGCAGGCGGATCTTGAAAGCATCGCTCAGAATTTGCATACGCTATTTCCCAATATCAAGCTCGCGTATTATGCGTCACGCATTTACGGCGGCTACGACAACGATTCGAGCGGCAGCACGCAGGAAGGCGAGCCCAACTCTTATGAGACCGGATTTCCCATCAAATGGGCCGTTCAAGACCAGATCGATGGCCTCCCTTCGCTGAACTTCAATTCCTCGGAAGGCCCTGTGATGTCGCCGTGGCTTTCCTGGGAAGCGTACGACTGGGCCAATGGAATGTTGCCGCGCAGCGATGGGCTAGTGTGGACCTGTCAGGATTTTATTGACGGCGGTCATCCCAGCGCGCCCTTCGGAAGAGAAAAAGACGCGAACCTGTTTCTCGGCTTTCTGAAGACCGATGATTCGACGCGCCCATGGTTCCTTGATCCAGCGAAAGTCGTTCTACTTTCCAGCAACAATCTTAATTTCGGCAATCAGGCAGTCGGTACAACCAGTCCGGCGCAAACCGTTACCCTAACGAACAATCAGGCAGTCCCGCTGAACTTATCGAGCGTTGTCCCTTCGGGCGACTTCGCGGAAACAAACAGCTGCGGCCCAGCGGTAGTGGCAGGTGGATCCTGCGTGATCTCAATCACCTTCGCTCCTTCTCTTAGCGGGTCTGTTAGTGGAGTCGTCACGGTAGCAGACGATGCGGCAAATTCTCCGCAGCTCATTCAGCTATCGGGCAGCGGCTCGTATCCACTCACCGTCAGCCCGAGTACAGTTTCGTTTGGAACAGTCGCGGTGGGAAAGTCGAGCAATCCGAAAACGTTGACCCTCGCCAACCACTTGGTTCAATCCCTCACGCTCAACTTCGCCGCCAGTGGTGAGTTCTCGGCGGTAGGAAGCGGGAGCAATCCCTGCAGCAGCACGTTGCACGCCAACTCAAAGTGCACGTTGAGCGCAACCTTTACTCCAACTACCAACGGCGCCATTCAGGGCGCAGTCACACTTGGCTACAATGGAGCATTCAGCCCGCAACTGGTAGCCCTTTCGGGCACCGGATCCGGGGGGTCTTCGCCGCCGTTAACTTTCTCTCCTTCCAGCGGAGCCTTTGGCAACGTCGTCGTAGGAACCGCGAGCAGCAAAGTAAAAGTGAAAGTCACCAACGCCAGCACTGCTGCGATAAGCATATCGACCTACGCAGCCAGCGGCGACTTTAGCGCAACCGCAGGTTCACCTGCGTGCAGCGGCAATCTGAATGCCGGATCAAGCTGCAACATTCTTCTTACATTCAGCCCCTCTGCGCCGGGAACGACAACCGGCGCATTAACAATCAATGACAACTCCGCCGTCACTCCGCAAGCAATGAAGCTGAGCGGAACGGCAATCTTGCCAGTCACCATCTCGCCCGCCAGCCTGACGTTTTCCCCCCAGTCGGCTGGAACTACTAGTCCGGCGCAAGTGGTGACGATTACGAACAATCAAAGCGCAGCCGTCACGCTGAGCACGCCACAAATCAGTGGAGACTACCTGACGGTGACTGCGGGCACGAATCCCTGTGGAACCAGCCTGCCCGCGATAACCAGTTGCACGATCGGCGTCGAGTTCAGCCCCACTATAACGGGCGCCATCAACGGCGACCTCACAATCGGCTACAACGCGAGTTTCAGTCCCCAGGAAGTCGCACTCAGCGGAAATGCGCAATAATCTGCAAATTACTGATTCAGTAAAAAGCTCTATCGGGTCGATGCGTTACTTCTTGGCTAACAAACCTTTTTCTCTAGGGATGAGTCGATTCTCTCCTTGACTTCGAAGTGCTTTTCACTTAACGTCACCCAACGTTTTTTCCTCCCCCAAACTGTTCATCTGCGGTTAAGGAGCACAGTGGATCGAGTTACAACAGGCATTGTGTCGGCGGCGTGTCACTTTCCGCAGCAGCGACGATCTGCGCGTGAATTATTTGCCGAAGAAGGACTGGGGTTATCGCCTGATACGGCGGCTCGCCTGGGCATCGAAGAGGTTCCCCTTTGCACCGGACACCAGGGATCCGAGCTTGCCGTTGCCGCCTCGTTGGAAGCGCTGGCGCGAGCCAATGTCTCGGGGGCGGACGTGGATGTCGTGGTTGACTACACGATCTGGCCGCAAAAGTGGATGGTTCCCGTCTGGAATATGAGCGGCGAAGTGCAAAAAGCCGTCGGCGCCGAGAAGGCGTTCACCGTGGGCTTTAGCGGAGGCGGCGCCACAAACTTCCTGGTCGCGATCAACTTTGCCGCCGCGATGCTCGAGGCCGATGAGAAGATGAAATACGCTCTCCTCGTCGCCGGAGACGTGACGATCCCCGGAAACCGCGTGCTCAATCCCGAAGACCCGGTCAGTATCATGGGAGATGGCGGAAGCGCTGTCCTTCTGCAGCGCGACGCAGGTCGCGCAGTTCTCGGCACGGAGTTGCTATCCAACGGCGCTAATCACGACGCGTATTACATCCCCGGCGGATGTCTGGTAAATCCTGAAGATCCTGCACTGTATCGCATGGTTCTCGACAAATCCCGCTATGATGGTGCGCCCAAAGCATCGGCCATGTTAGACCAGGCGCGCAGAGTGCTGGATCAAGCCGGCTTAAAACTCGAAGACGTAAAGTATGTTGTCTATCCAAACATTTCGGCTGAAGATCAGAAGGCTTTTCGGGAAGCTTTCGGGTTAAGCCCGCGGCAGATTTGCACATCGAACCTGAAAACCCACGGTCACGTGCAGGGAAATGACTTGGTCTTGAACTATCTTTCCTTGGCCGAAGGGGACGTGCGCGAGGGAGATTACATCTTGATGTGCTCGCACGGGATGGGTTTCCTGGCAGGCGTAAGCCTGATTCGCATTTAGCGTTAGTCGCTGCTTGGGGGAGCAAATGTTCGCGAAGATTGGCATTCTTGAGGCGGCCTACTACCTGCCGCCGAAAAGAAAGCCTTTGACGGAAATTTTCCGCGACGAAAAGACGCCAGAAACTGCACTCGCCGCCAACGTCGACTTCCAGCGCGACATTGGAATCGAAGCTGTTCACGTGGCGGGAGAAGAGTCGGCATCGAGCGTCGCGCTCAAGGCCTGCCGCCGCGTCATAGAAAAGTCCGGCATCGATCCAAAAGAGATCGATCTCATCATGGGTTTCACCAGTATTCCTGAAGACTACATCGCTCCCACCTGGAGTGCCGCGGGATATATACAAAAAGAGATCGGCGCTGCGCGCGCGTTTGCCACAGCAATTAACACCGGCGGATGCGCCAGCTATCAGCAGACCCTGAAGTCGGTATGTTCGTTGATGACCACCAATCCGAAAATTAATCTCGCGCTGCTATTCGCTGGCGACAAAGTTCCGGCGCTCAATCATAATTACTATCCGATCACCGTGGTCTGCGATGGCGGCGGCGCCGTGCTTCTGAAAAAGAATCATGACCGCCGTCAGATTCTGTCCGTCGACGTGATCACTGCCGGCAAGCTGCACGACGTTTGGTGGGTACCGGGGTTTCCCAATCGCGATCCCAACAACGCCAAAGACCATAGCTGGATGCACGTGGCCGGCGACATTGGCCGGTTCAATACGGAGGTGATTCCGACCAATCTCTTCATGTTCCGCAAAGTCATTCGTGGAGCGCTGCAGCGGGCAGGCAAGAAATCTGCCGACGTGAAATATTACATTTATCCGACGTTCTCCAGTTGGGACCAGCGGGCGTTTTGCCGCGCCTTCACGATTCCTCCGGACAAGGTTTTCATGGACGGCCTGCAGCGGCACGGGCATCTGCAGGAAACTGACATGGTGATCGATTACGTGGATGCGCTCGACGAGGGGCACATCCACGAAGGCGACCTTGTGATGCTGGTAACCAACGGCGCCGGGTTCTCCTGGGGAGCCGCGCTGGTGCAGCACTAGAGTGAATAACTAACGAGTCACTAATATGACGGCCAACGGCTCAGGGCGTACGTTCGATGTTGCGATATTAGGAGGCGGACTCTCCGGCTCCCTGCTAGGCGCGATCCTGGCCAAGCAAGGAGTCAGCGTCGTCATCATTGAAGAAGATGTCCATCCTCGCTTTGCCGTCGGCGAATCGACTACGCCCCACACTTCTCTTCTAATCTCACTGCTGGCCGAGCGCCTCGGCATGCCGGAGATCGAGCACATCGCCTATCCCGAGCGGCTTCCCAAGCATGTCTGCACCACCTCTGGTCTGAAGCGATTTTTTGGATTCGTTTACCAGCGTCCCGGCCAGCCGTACGACCCCCGCGAAGGGTTTCAAATCGGCACGAATTCAAAGGACGAAAATCACTGGTTCCGGCAGGACATCGACGCCTACCTGTTTCATCTTGCCGTGAAGTATGGCGCCGTGCCGATGCAGAAGACGCAAGTCAAATCAGTCGATATCGGCGAGCAAGGGGCGACAATCGAGACAAGCAACGGCCGGCTCCACGCGAGATACGTAGTCGATGGAACCGGCTACAGAAGCGTCCTGGCGCAGCGATTCCGCTTGCGCGAAACGCCGACTCATCTCAAGCATCATTCACGCACCATGTTCACGCACATGGTGATCGTCCCTTCGTTCCAGCAAGAGCAGAACACCATGCCGCTGGCGTGGAGCCTCTGTACGCTTCACCACTGCTTCGAGCGCGGCTGGTTCTGGGTGATCCCTTTCAACAATCACCCGGGATCGACCAATCCATTGGTCAGCGTGGGCTTGACGATTGACCCGCGGCGTTATCCCCGATCCGGGCCTCCTGAGAAGGAATTCCAGGAATTCCTGCAAAAGTTCCCCAGCGTCGCCGAGCAATTCGCCGATGCGCGCGCGGTTCGTCCCTGGGTTTCGACGGGACGATTGCAATATTCGTCCAAGCAGTGCACGGGCTATCGCTACTGCCTGATGTCGCACGCCGCCGGCTTTGTCGATCCGCTATTTTCCCGCGGCATGGTCAACACCGTGGAAATCATCTCCGCGCTCCTCGATCCGCTGCTGAATTCTCTAGCCACGGATAGTTTCGACGAGCAAGCCTACAAACACATCGATCGCCTGCAGCAGCGTGTTCTCGACTACAATGACAATCTCGTGAACGGCTCGTTCATCTCCTGGACGGATTTCGATTTGTGGAATGCTTGGCTGCGAGTGTGGTCGCTGGGCACCATTCTGGCCGAGTTCCGGCTGATGAATGCGTTGAACGACTACACGCGCACTCGGGATGAAAAATGTTTGGCGAGCGAAGCGAAAGATCCAATCTTCTCCGACTTCGAGGATCCGGATTACGGACCATTCTTCAGGCAATCGGTCGAATGGATTGAAGCCTTCGAGGCGGGGAATCTCTCGGCGCAAGAGACTTCGAAGCGTATCTTCGATCACACCGGCGACTTCGAATTTCCCGTGAACATTACGCGAGAGGCGTTTGAGCGGGCTGGCTGGTTGAAGCCGGGCCAGCGCATGAGTGACGGCAATGTGCAACTGGTGCGTCGCAGCTACCGCTGGGCGCTGACTAATCCGTACACTCGCGACCTTTTTGGCAGGTTTGAAACCTTGTGCAGGTGGGCGCAGCATCGGCCTGATCCGCATCTGGTCAAAGCAGTGGCAGAACAGCAACAGCAAACCGGGACAACAAAAGAAATTGAACGACACTAGGAGAATTGTTTATGAGCGAAACGATCGAATCCGCCCGGCAGTCCGTGCGGGAGTTCGTCATGGAGTCGGCGCAGACCAAGGGCGTTGTGAGCGTGACCGACGAGGAGTCACTGGTGGAAAACGGCGTAATGGATTCGCTCGAATTCTTCCGGCTGGTGGGCTTCCTGGAAGATAACCTGTCGATCATCGTCGACGACAAAGACGTCCAGCTGGAAAATTTTCAAAGCATCGCCGCGATCCTGCGCTACGTTGGATCGAAGTTGGATGTGAAAGAGCCAGCGCTGGCGTAGGTACCGCGCACAGAAGCTCGCAACAGTCTGCTTCCGCGGACTGTTGGCTGGGCTATGTGCGCAGCCAACGCGGCTGCAGTAGCCAGGAGTTTCCCGATGACGGTGGCTTCACCGCGTAGCTCAAGCTTCACGCTGGGTGAGGATGCAACCTCGGCGGCATCCCCTCCGCACTCCATCGAAAAAATCGAGCCGCTCTCGTTTTCGCAACAGCAGATGTGGTATGTCTGCCATTTTCAATCTGCAACCGTCGCCTACAACCAGCCGCTAGCCTGGAGGCTTCACGGTCGGCTTGACGCCAGAGCCCTTGAGCAGAGCCTCAACTCAATCATCAGCCGCCACGAGTCCCTGCGCACAACTTTCAGTCTGCGCCAAGGGAATCCCGTCCAGGTCATCCATCGCGAACTTCCCCTTATGCTCAGAGCCGTTGATGTTCGAGCCGAAACCGAGCCGGAGCAGCGAACTCGCGAATTAGTCCTTGAAGAGGCAAGCTACCCCTTCGATCTCGCCAACGAAATACTTCTGCGCGGCGCTCTGCTGCAAACTGGCGACGAAGACTACGTCTTCATCCTGACCATCCATCATCTTGTTTGCGATGGCTGGTCCATGGGCATTTTGCTCCGCGAACTAGCGCCTCTTTATCGAGCCGCTGTTCTGGGCAGTACCCCGGTTCTTCCAGCAGTCCAACTGCAGTATTCCGATTTCGTCGTCTGGCAACGCGAACAGCTGCAGGGACAAAAGCTGGAAGAACAACTCGCCTATTGGAAAGAGCGACTGGAAAAAACTTTCATGGCGGAAATTCCCACGGACTGGCCAATATCCCCTACCCCCACATTTCGCGGGGCGAATCAGCCGTTCGCCTTGCCCAAAGAGCTCTCGACAGCCTTCAAAGCATTGTGTGCCGGAGAAGGCGTGTTTCTGTTCATGGGCCTGCTGGCCGTCCTCCAGTTGTTGCTCTGTCGATACACAGGTGAGACTGACATCGTAGTAGGTGCTCCGGTCGCGGCGCGGAAGCGTAGCAAACTGCAAGGCTCAATCGGGCTTTTTCTAAACCTCGTCGCCCTGCGCACAGATTTCTCAGGCGATCCAAGTTTTCGTGAGCTGCTGAAGCAAGTCTGTGGCGTCGTCATGGGAGCGTACCAGCATCAGGATGCTCCCTTCGAACGGGTAGTCGAGGAAGTTCACCCGCCGCGCACTTCGGGGCGCAACCCGCTCTTCCAGGTAACTCTCGATCAAGTCGATCCGAAATGGATCGCTCTCGACCTGGAAGGAGTTAGCGCCGACTGGTTTTCGGTTGACAACAAAACTTCGAAGTTCGATTTAACGCTGGCATGGTCCGATTCCCCAAACGGCCTTCGCGGATGGCTGGAATACAACACCGATCTCTTCGACGAGGTGACGATTACCCGGTTGCAGGGTCACTATCGCACTCTGGTTGAAAGTGTGATCGCGAATCCGGATCAACCGGTTTCACGAGTATCATTGCTTACCGCAGCCGAACGCCGGCAGAGGCTCGTCGAGTGGAATCAGACGCAGGCAGACTATCCCGACTCATGCATTCACGAGCTTTTCGAACTTCAGTCGCTGCAAACACCGCACGCAATCGCAGTTGAAACAGATAGCTCGCAAATCACCTATCTGGAGCTGAATCAGCATGCAAACCAGCTCGCACATCATCTGGCTCGTGTCGGCGTAAGCCGCGGGTCACTCGTGGGAGTCTGCCTGGGACGCAGTATCGATCTGATGGTGGCGCTATTGGCGATCCTGAAGTCCGGAGCAGCCTATGTTCCGCTCGATCCCGCATATCCATCGCAACGCCTAGCCTTCATGTTGGAAGACTCGGGCGCGAAGGCAGTGGTAACGAAGGCGAACCTCGCTGGAGCGTTGCCAGCAAACAGAGCGTTGTTCGTCTGCCTCGATCTCGAACGCGAACGCCTCGCTGAAGAGAGTTGTGAGAACCCTGCCCTACAGTCTTCGCCAGACGATACCGCCTATGTAATCTACACCTCAGGCTCCACGGGCCAGCCGAAAGGAGTTCTCGGATTGCACCGCGGCGCCGTGAATCGCTTCGCCTGGATGTGGAAGGCATATCCTTTTGAACCCGGTGAAGTGGCCTGCGCCAAGACTTCGCCGAATTTTGTTGACTCGATATGGGAGTTATTCGGCCCGCTGCTCGCCGGAGTCAAAACTGCCTTCATTCCAGAAGAAGTAGCGAAGTCACCTCACGACCTGGTAACGGCGCTGGCCGAACATCGAGTCACGCGGCTCGTATTGGTTCCCTCTCTGCTGAGTGCGATGCTCGACTCGGAGCCGGATATCGCCCACCGTCTTCCCAATCTGAAGTTCTGGATCAGCAGCGGCGAGGCGCTCAACCTGAATCTCATTGGCCGTCTCCGCGAAATGGCGCCTGGCCGTGTTCTGCTGAATCTGTATGGCTCTTCGGAAGCCTCCGCCGATGTCACCTGCTATGACATCCGGGAAATGCCGAACGATGGCCCGGTCTTAATAGGAAAGCCGATCGCCAACACAGAAATCTACATCCTTGATAAACATCTGCACCCGGTGCCAATCGGCGTCGCAGGCCAACTATGCGTGAGCGGAGCGGGATTGGCGTCCGGCTATCTAAACAGGCCGGGGTTGTCTGCCGAAAAGTTCATTGCTGATCCCTTCAGTGTCGATCCATTCGGCGTTAATCCATTGCGACGCTTGTACTTGACCGGCGATCTGGCACGCTATCGAAGCGATGGAAATATCGAACTCCTCGGCCGCATCGATCGCCAGGTAAAAATTCGCGGAATCCGCGTAGAACCAGAAGAAGTCGAGGAGGCACTTCGCCAGCATCCTTCCGTGGCGCAAGCTGTAGTAGTGCCAAGAAACGTCACAGCCAGCGAAACAAAGCTGGTCGCGTACATCGTTCAAAAGGCTCCCCCGCGAGAGCACAACTTCGTGCAACTTTTGCGTCAATACGCCAGCGAACAAATGCCCGAACCCATGATCCCGTCGGCCTTCGTTGTTCTGCCCGACTTGCCGCTCTTACTCAATGGAAAAATCGATCGTCATAGCCTGCCTGAACCAGACTCGCCGACTAACACTGCGGGTCTGGCTGAACCGTCTAATTCCACCGAGCGTTGCATCCTACAGATCTGGCGCGAAGTTCTACAGATCGAGAGCGTAGGAACTCACGAAAACTTTTTCGATCTGGGCGGTCACTCTCTCCTGCTAACAGCCGTGCAAAACAAGTTGTCGAAAGTCTTCAATCGACAAATCGTGAGCATCGATCTGTATCGGTACCCGACGATAAGCTCGCTGGCAAAACGTCTTGACGATCACGCACTCGAATCGCGGCCTTTGGGTTTGGTCCAAGAGTGTGCACAAAAGCAGAGAGACGCTCGACGTCGAAAACGGCCAACCGTTGCACTGAGGGTGGAATGACTTCTCTTCAAAACTCCACTCCGTCTGACGGTATCGCGATCATCGGAATGAGCGGACGATTTCCTGGAGCCCGCACTGTCTCCGAGTTCTGGAGCAATCTGAAGAACGGCGTCGAGTCGATCAACTTCTTTTCCGATCCGGAGCCTGCCGCTCATCAACCAGCAGTCTCGCCCGCACGAGATCCAAATTTCGTGAGCGCCGCAGGCGTTCTCGATGAAATTGAGAATTTCGATGCGCCATTCTTCGGATTTAATCCCGTGGAGGCCGCGACTCTCGACCCGCAACAGCGCGTGCTACTCGAATGTGCATGGCAAGCCACGGAAGATGCAGGTTATGATCTGGCCGCTGTACATGCATCGGTTGGCGTATACGCCGGCTGCGCGATGAGTACATATCTCTTCGGCATTCTTTCCAATCCCGAGCACCGCAAACGCGCCGGTGACTTCAGCGTGTTTACCGGAAACGACAAGGATTTTCTGTCCACCCGCATTTCCTACAAGCTCAATCTAAGAGGGCCCAGCGTAACGGTGCAAACCGCTTGCTCAACGTCGCTGGTCGCCATCGCGATGGCCTGTGACAGCCTGTTAGCCTATCAATGCGACATGGCCTTGGCAGGAGGCGTTGCCATTCGTGTTCCGCAGGATGCCGGATACCTCTATCAGGAAGGCCAGATTTTTTCTCGCGATGGCCACACGCGCTCATTCGACGAGGAAGCGAACGGCACAGTTTTCACAAACGGCGCAGGACTCGTAGTTCTGAAGAGATTAGACGATGCCATTGTGGATCGCGATTGCATTCGAGCGGTGATCAAAGGAGCCGCCATTAATAATGATGGCTCGCTGAAAGCGGGCTACGCCGCTCCCAGCCTGGATGCGCAAGCCGAAGTTGTCGCTATGGCTCACGCGCTGGCCGGAATCGATCCGCGGACCATCGGCTCTGTTGAAGCGCACGGGACGGCCACGCCCATGGGCGATTCCATTGAAATCGCGGCCCTGACAAAAGCTTTTCGAGCGCACACAAAAGAGAATAGTTTCTGCGCGCTCGGTTCTGTGAAATCGAATGTCGGACATATGGACACAGCGTCAGGAGTCGGCGCGCTGATCAAAGCGGTTCTTTCTTTGCAGCACCGAGTCATCCCTCCAAGTATCAATTTCCAGCGTCCAAATCCGGCAATCGATTTTCGAAACAGTCCTTTTTACGTAAACACTCAGCTTCGTGAATGGCCTTCTGGCTCGGCACCACGCCGGGCGGGTGTCCACTCCTTCGGTATCGGTGGAACGAATGCGCACATTATTCTTGAAGAAGCACCGGCGCCGGAGGTCTCTACCTCGCTTCGATCGCACCATTTGGTGGTGCTCTCAGCCCGTACCAAGTCTGCACTTCAAGCGGCCGCTACAAGTTTGGCATCTCATCTTCAACAGCAGCCGCACCCGAACATAGCCGATGTTGCCTACACCTGCCATATTGGACGGAGAGAATTCGCGCACCGCCAGATACTGGTTTGCAGGAATCGCGGAGACGCAATTGCTGCGCTGGAAACGGCAGACACTCGCAGATTGCAAACAGGCACGAAAACGCCGGCGGAATGCTCGGTAGCGTTTGTGTTTCCTGAAAGCGGCGAGTATGTGAATGCAGCCAAGGAGCTTTACAGCTCCGAACCGGCATTTCGCAACCACGTAGACGATTGCTTGAAAATGCTGGAGCCTCGACAGGCAGCTAACCTACGCCTCCTCTACTCGAGCGAAAACGCGAACCCGAGTCAGCTTTCAATAGGGGAAGACGTTGCTGAAGTGTCGTTGTTTGTTTTCGAATATGCTCTCGCTCAACTGTGGATGGAATGGGGCGCGAATCCGCAGGCGATGATGGGACAAGGTATTGGTGAATACGTAGCCGCCTGCCTCGCTGAAGTGTTCTCCGTGGAAGACGCTTTGACATTTCTAGCCGAGCGGAACGGGACCAATGGCTCGAAGTTTGCGCGGATATCTCTACGCTCGCCCAAGATACCTCTCGTTTCCAGTGCCACCGGCACGTGGAGTACGGCGACGGAGGCAGTCAATCCCGCTTATTGGCGTCAGCAACTTCGTGTGGGCAAACGGCTGGCAGAAGGAGTTGCATGTTTGTCGGCTGCTTCGAACCGAATTCTGCTGGAAGTCGGCCCCTGCGACTCTATTCAGAATGTTGCCCAATGTTGTCCGAAAAACTTCAAGAATGCTTCGATACTCAGTTCATTGCCCGGCTCGAATGACTCCGCATCCACGACAGAAGCGATGCTCAACGCTCTCGGGAGATTGTGGCTGGCAGGCGCAACCATCGACTGGAAGGGGTTCTGGCGTCACGAAAGGCGTAGCCGGGTTCCTCTGCCTGCCTACGCTTTCGATCGCAAACGACACTGGGTGGAAGCCCATGCAACGCCAGCCTCGGCGGAGAATTTCCCTGCAACGGCTCCACAAAATCTCGCCGCACCTTTTGCTGAGAAGTCTGCGATTTCGGACAGCGCGTTATGCTGCGCGACGAAAACCACACAACCGCCCCTGAGGAACAACTCGAACTCCGGATCGACCGATGGCATCGAAGCGGGCGTTGCGCAGATTTGGCAGCGGCTTCTCGGAGTGGAACATGTTGGCGCCTACGATAATTTCTTCGCGTTGGGTGGGCATTCCATGCTCGGCGCCCAACTGCTGGCCGCATTGCGTTCCGCCTTTCAAGTGGAGATTCCTTTGCCAAGTTTGTTTGAGGTCCCCACCGTGGCGGGCATGGCGGAACGTATCCGCGCTCTGCACTAACTTAAGGCGATTTTTCCATCGCACTCGCTCGCAACCATTCAATCGTCCAGGCCGCCGCTTGCGCACGCCACTCCGGGCGGCGCAAGCTGTGATTCGAGTCGGGCAATTCGCGGCACTGCACTCTTCTTGACGAAAGTAACCGCCGCCACCTCGGAGAGATCGAAGCGGCATGTTTGAACGCCCGCGATCCCGTATCTCGCCCGCTTAAAATCAAGAGAATTTTCCCATCGAACTTTTCCAGGCTCTCCACCAGTCGCTTCGAGAGATCGGGTACGCGATAAGAACTATATGCTCGGTTGACCGCCGCATTCTGATGCGGCGAAGAAAAATCGCGGCCACCCGCAGATTCAAATCCATTGTCCACCCCAGCAGCCGCGCCTTCCGCCCCCGATTTTTTGAGACTTGTGATCTGTTCCGCCACGCGGCGAATCTTTTCCCAGCCATTCGATCCATATTGACTCAGCTTCGATAGCGCCTTCACCTGAGTGTCGTAGGTCCAAGGGTTCACCATCGCGATGCCGGCGATCCGCGGATCGCGTGCCGCATACAAAACGGAATCGGCCGCTCCCCCGCACAATCCCCACAAAACCACACGCTCTAAACCCGGCATGTTAGCCATGAACGCATCCACGGCGCTGCCAATATCCTCGGACGTTTCCTCGAGCGTTCCCATCTCTCCCTCGCAATCCCCGGTTCCGCGAAAATCGAAGCGCATCACGGGAATCCTCGCCTCCGCCCAAGCCCGCGCCAGCAGAACGAACAAACGATGCCTCCCCGCGCGCAACGCCGGCCGGCCAGTAACGATCAGCACGCCACACGCTGAGGCTTGCGCAGGTCGATGAAGAATTCCGTAGAGCCGATCCTCGCTGCACAAGAAGCTCACCGGAATTTCCTGGCTCGTAACTCCTTCTCGAGTCATTTTGTTTTGTTAATTGTTTTTCTGGAAAGTCTTCTCGGCAGCGGTTTCCGCATCCCGTAAAGTTGCCGCGAACCACTTTGCCAGTGGCGCTGGATCGGTGCCGTGCGGAAAAAGCCAGAAAGGTCCCGACGCCATCATGGTCGTAGTCACTCGAACCCCATTCCTATTCCAGTCTTCGACTACACGCCGACTTTCGGCCGGAAGGTTGCGCGCATCGCTGAATTCCACCCAATGAATCGGCGCAGACGCATTTTTTCCGAACACGCCAATTTCCAGCCGGTCAACCGCGCGGATGAGCGCCGGAGCCAAGCCATAACCCGCCACCTCGATCTTCTCCTCATCGCGCAGCAGTCTGCGCTGTTCAGGACTAGTCAGCCGATCCGCAACCAGCGTATCCGCTTCATCCAGATTCATTCGAAAAAACTGGGTCAGCATGTTCCTCCCGGTCACAACCGGCTGCCACAAAATAATCCGTTCGAAGTCCAGGCGTGAGTAAGCCGCGAAGTCCGTCGCCAATAGCGCTCCTAATCGCAGACCCCACAAGCTCAAGCGATCTCGCCCCTGAGCTTGCAGCCATTGCACAGCGGCCACAAGATCATCCCGCCAAATCTCCCATCTCGCATCGCTGAAATCGCCGCTGCTGTCGCCACAACCGTACAAATCTACGGTCAAAACTCCAAACCCCGCAGCGGCCAGATCACGTGCACAAGCCGCAATCACGGTTCGTGATGCAAACATCTCCCCGGCGAACGGGTGCACATAGAGAATGTCTCCGAAGTCGGGTTCAGCCTCCGCCGGGGCATAGTACATGGCAAACAGATTTCCGGCTGCTCCACGAAGAAAGAAACTGATTGGCGTTTCCATGTTCCGCCACACCCTGGGGCGAAGTCCGCTCGGAGTCTACCATCGTAGCTGTCCAAATGACACTTCAGCCGATGGCTCCCGGGCCACAAACATCTATGCAATTATCTGCACATTGACAGCGGAACTCCTCAGAGATAAAGTTCTCCGCACACTTCGGGCATCAAGCTCGAAAGTAGCGTCCCGAGCGGCATTTCGGGAACCCAGAAGGAGACCAAGATGGCAAGAATCAATGAGGACGCCGCAACTTTGTCCGCGATCGGGCGAGTCTGTGGGCTTTGCGTGCTTCTTTCGCTCGCCGCATTTTGGTTCCGACCCGTCGTCGCGGACGCCCAGGAGGTTCCTTCTCAAACCAATTGGCTCCAATACCGCTTCGACGCGCAACACAACGGAGTGAATCCATTTGAAACAATCCTCAGCCCGACCACAGTCGGCGGCCTCACCCTAAAGTGGACCTTCACCGCCAACGCTGGTTTCTACGGGTCACCCACAGTCGTGAACGGAGTCATGTATGTTGGTAGCGACGACTTCAATTTCTACGCCTTGAATGCAAGCACGGGAAAACAACTGTGGGCCTACACCACAGGCGGCGTCGCTCGCTCCTCGGCGGCCGTTGTAAACGGGGTGGTTTATTTTGGCTCGGACGATCTCCACCTGTACGCCGCAAACGCCAAGACCGGCGCCAATGTCTGGACTTTTACCGCGGGCGACGGATTTTATTCTTCACCCAACGTTGTGAACGGAATCGTGTACGCGGGCTCCGAAGATAACAACGTATATGCCGTGAATGCGATTACCGGCGCCAAGGTCTGGAGCTTCGCCACGGGCAATTCGGTCAAGTATTCATCACCCGCCGTTGTGAATGGGGTCGTCTACATCGGGTCGTGGGATCACAACCTTTACGCGCTGAATGCAGCCACAGGAGCCAAAATTTGGAGCTTCCCGACTGGCTCCATGATCGAATCATCTCCAGCCGTGGTAAACGGCGTGGTTTACTTCGGTTCGCGCGACGGCAACCTCTATGCACTAAAGGCCGCTACCGGCAAGCAACTCTGGAGCTTCACAACCGGTGGCAACGTTTTGTCATCGCCCGCGGTCGAGAATGGCGTGGTTTACTTCGGCTCCGACGACTTCAACGTATACGCGTTAAATGCCACGACAGGCGAGAAGATCTGGAGCTTCAAGACGGGCAAATATGTGCATTCGTCCCCGGCAATCGCAAACGGAGTGCTCTACGTCGGTTCCTACGACAGCAACGTCTACGCTCTTGATGCCAGCACGGGGGCAAAACTTTGGAGCTATGCGACAAACAAGTCCGTGCTTTCCGCCCCGGCGGTAGTGAATGGCGTCGTTTACGCACCTTCGGAAGACTTAAGCGTGTACACCTTCGATCTCCCGGGTGGGGAGAATTGAGTTCTGTTCGGAACATCCCGAAACGCAAGCCAACCACGTGGGATCGGCGAAATCAACAGCCGCTGCTCCTATCAAGGCGCACGATGTGGCGATGACTTTGAAGATGCCTTTACACCTTTTCGTCTGGATTGCGCCTGGGTAGCCGCAGCGGGAGGCATCGGAGCAGCGAAGAGAGCCGCTGCGTAAAACATAACAAGCAGAACGGATGCAGAATAGCGGATCAGTCCCGTCCACGCCGGAGTTACTGACAACCCCGGAAGTTATTCCGGCCGGAAGTCCGCTTCTGGGAGATCACCGTTGCCGTCCGCAAGCCCGTTTCCGGACAATTAACAAACCTCATAACCTGGGGGCTTTTGATTGGGCGTTGTTGAGCCCGCCAGGGCGTCCGCAAGTTGTCCTGCCATGCTCTCAATGTTGCCACCCGTCTTATCCCACGCCCGCAGAACTTCCCCGCCTCCCCAGCCGGTTTGTCCTAGATGGTTGCTGACGTTGGCGCCGGATTTCCATTACATTGGATGAAAGTTCACGGCTGAATAAAGGCCTAACTCGTGGTCAGTTCCCACTGGCGCAATGCCTAAGAAAACAACCTCACGCAAGCCGACGCCCGTGGGGAACCGCCAACCGCCCCGCATACCATTCTTTCGCTGTATACGACGTCTCCTTCATGCCGATTGGATCGAACACGATCTCCTGCGCCAACACATCAAAAGGTTTAGCCAGCTTCTTTTCGGCAAACCTGCCAACGTAGTTGTATCCCTCTCCCGAGTATCCGGTTTGGGTTCCCGGCTGCCATCTGATCTTCAGCACTCCGCCGGTCATTCGCCTCCAGTTCGCAAATCCGGTCTGGTGCGACAAGCACAACCGCGGCGTCAGCAATTTGCTCCAGGGATCACTTTGTATATCGGGGTCGAGCCAGAACGGCGACATCGATTCGTCCAGCGAAATTTTCCCTGCAGACGTCAGTCGCAAGACTGTCTCCGCCGTCACTGGCTTCGTCAGCGACGCCATGTTATACAGCGTTTTCCCACTCGCGCCGACTCCCGGGATTCTGATCCCCATACACCGCTGTCCACGCCAGCGCTCCATCTTCGATGTATGCGACTGCTACGCTTGGCACATCGCTTTCTTTTAGCCATTCCGCCACAAGGGCATCAATCTCAGCGCGCCCATCTTTCTTCGCCGCAATGATCCGCGCAGTGGATTGCGCCTTTTCCTGCCCCGCAGCCGGGACCATGCTTACGCATCCCATTACCCCAACGACCAACGCCTTCCCGGCACTCCAGGTCTCCAGTCTCATCATTCCTCCCGTCCCCACTTTCCTATCCGTGCGTAATATACGTCTTGTCTTCACTCATAGTTCCGATTTGAGGCGACCGGGAACCAACAATTTGTCAGTGCTGAGACTGTCGTCGGGCTCAACAGTTGACTGTCGAGCTGGATGACGCCGCGATGGATTTCCAGGCGAAAGGTAAAAGCATCCGCAAAGAACGATGCTGCTGGACCTGAAGAAACTAAAGTGTTCGGCTTGCGATGCGATCTTCGTCTATGCGCCCGTGACTCCACGCCATTCAGGATTGCCGCTTCACTGTCCGGAGTGTGGCACTCGCCTACGATGCAGCGAATTATTCGCGATAAAATGGGCAGATTTCAACTGGGACCGCTTAACGATTCTTGTGCAGAGAGCGATTGTGGACGGCGTGGTCGGAGATGTGAAAACCAAGTATTCACAATCGGGCTTGCCTCTGGATCCGGTTCTCGCAGAAATACTGTTTACCTGGAAGCGCGCTTCTGAATTCGGAGGGGAAACGGATTGGGTGTTTGCCAGCCCGCAAAAAGGGTGGCGACTTTCCTTTACGCTCCACCTCTGTCTTGGAGAAGCACGTAAAGCCGGCCGCAATCACCGCAGGGCTCGGCAACGTGGGATGGCATACCTTCCGGCACACCTACAGTTCGATGCTCCGGCAGCTTGGCGTAGACCTGAAGGTGCAGCAGGAATTGCTGAGGCACGCTGACGTGAGAACCACGTTGAACGTGTACACGCAAGCGATCAATGAACACAAACGGGCAGCTCATTCGAGCGTTGTTCGCCTGGTGCTCCCTGATGCGAAAATTGCAGCAACGAGCCAACTGGACATTTCTGGACATTTTTGAGTTACGTGAAACCGTAACGTCCGTAAAGTCAGTTGGTTATGGTGGGCGCTATAGGATTCGAACCTATGACTTCCACCGTGTGAAGATGGCACTCTACCGCTGAGTTAAGCGCCCACTATAATGCGGTAAGTTCATCATTATACACAAGTTCCCGAACCACGATGTTGCTACTGAATTGCTTCCAGCCCCCGTTCACCCCTGAGAACCGCTTCCAGAACCCGGCCTTGCGCCTCCAACCTCTCTTTCTTCCGGGAGTGTGCGTAGTACATCGTCATATCTAGCCGGGTGTGCCGTAACGTCTCTTGGGTCACAAGCCGGGTTCTCGCCTTCCGCCATGAGGAAAGAGCAAAGACTATTGGAATACGTGGAACCCAAAGCGCTGATCTCGCCGCCGCCCAGGTCGAACGTCCGGCCTTGGGCGTCTTGCATTATGACCTTGGCTTTGATCGCCGCGTGCCGTAGATAATCCTCAACGATCATCGACCCGGTCCGTGGTTTGAGTCCACTGAGTTTGCAAGACGCGAAGACATAATCCGTCGGCTTTCCATAGAGCGTTGCCGCGTGCTAGGTCTTCATTACTTCCTCCAAGAACGGATGCATCATCACCGAAGACTTCGATGCACCCGTTTTGGCTCCGTCCTGCATATTGCCGTGGACGAAACTTCCTCGAAGCCGACTTCTGGCCCGGGTTCCCCGGACTCCTAAACTCATCGCGAAGTTTCCAATTCCTCCAGCGCCACTTGGGCTTCTGCCAGATTCGGATCAAGACTCAAAGCTCTCTGATAGGAGATCAACGCTTCGGGCGCGTCCCGCCACGCGCTGCAGTTTGCCCAATTGCCGAAAGAGGTTCGCGTCCGGATGCTCGGCCGCCGCGCGTGAAAGCGCGGCAATCGCCCCCTCCAAAGACGGCATCTTCTCCTCTTTATCGACTCGGGCAAGGCCTTTCAGGGCATCTTGATCGCCTGGATCAATCTTCAGACATTCGTGGTAGGAACTTCGCGCGAGAGAAAATTCGCGCAATGCCCTGTACACCCCTCCCAGATTGATCAGTGCTCGCTTCTTCAAAAACTTGCCGCGCGTCACCTGCAGCGCCGTCTGATACTCCTTGATGGCTTCCTGCAGATTCCCTTGCGTCTCACGGCAAAAGCCGAGGTCGATGTGTCCGAGAGCGTCTTCTGGATTAATGCGCACGGCATTCTCGAAATGCAGTAGGGCTTCTGGGGAGCACTTCTGCCCGGTCGTCCGAAATGCCTCCTCGAGCAGCGCCGTCCCCACAATGTCCTCGGCCACGTAATTGTCCGGAGTCACTCGCAAGGAGTGCGTGAAATAGCACCTCGCTGCTTTCCCAGTATTGCAGCTGCCTCCGGGTCAGAAAAAATAGTACGAGGAGAACCGCGCAAGCTGCCGCTGCACTCCACTTTGGCTCAAGCCGGATATTCTGCGCCAGGTCCGCGAGGCCCCAAACGGCAGGTATGAAGATTCCCACATAGGGCAGGTAGGCATATCGATCGGCCATTCCCTGGTCGCCCACCTGAACGATGCCGATCATCGGCACCAGCGTTCCCAAAAACCACAACCACCCGAATAAGAAATAAGGCCGCGACCGCCGCTCTGTCCACACCAGGATACTGATCGCAATCAAGAATGCCATGCACAAAGCCGCCTGCCAGATCGCCAGCCGCGACCCTTGTGGCGCGTAGAAAACCGAAAGATGCACTGGCCAGACAGCCTCCCACAAATACATCACATAGGAAAAAAGGGCGTTCACAACGCGGTCTCTCAGCGGAAAAGCTTCCATCGTCTGCATCGCTACTCGGTGCTGCGCGATCACCGTAACCGTGCAACTGGCCGCGCTGAGCGCAAACAACGGCAGCTTTTCCAGGAGCAATCGAAATGGCGGAAACTGAGGCAAAGGAAGGGTCCCCGAAGGGGACTGCCAATCGTTTATCGGTTGCAACTTAACCCGTTGCATCGGCCAGTAATCCAGCAACAGCAGAAGAAACGGAAACGTGACTGCCATCGGTTTGGCCGCCAGCGCCAGCGCAAACAATGCATCCATGCACACAGGGCGGCCGATTCCGGGTTTTCGCACGTACCAGAGATACGCCCAGAGTGCGAGCAGCAGAAACAACATGCTCAACACGGTCTTTCGCTCAGCGACCCAGGCCACGCTTTCCACATTGACCGGATGCAACGCAAACAGTGCAGCTACCAGCAGGCTGCGCCCGATCTTGCCTGTGATGCGCGACAGCAGCAGAAACAGAATCACCGCGTCGATGGCATGCAGCAACAGGCTGGTAAAGTGGTGCCCTCCAGCATCGAGGCCGAAAAGCTCACAATCGAGAGCGTGCGACATCCACGTCAGCGGATGCCAATTCGAGAACTGCATAGAAGTCAGTGCCCAGCGGAGGGTCCCGAGCGTAAGCCCTTGCTGAACTTGCCGGTTTTGGCTGACGTAATCCACATCGTCATAAATGACAAAAGGATGGCTCAGTGCCGGAAAATACATGGCAAAAACAACAACCGCCAGCAGCAGACAGAACGCCCATCTACGCCACTGATCCCCTCGTGGGGAGCGCGGTACAGCGCCGCCGGTCTCGCGGCGCACCCGCCGCGGCCAAAGGGAGAAAAACCTGTAGACCCAGTCGCGACAACGTGGAATGGCGCGGACCTGCTGCGGACGACGATTGGCGACTATGCGAAATTCGTGGTAACCGTGATGCACGACGAGGGTCTGACGAAGGAAATTGCGGCAGAACGTGCGACGATGACGCGTGATCAGGTGAAGCCGGAAGACTTGGAGAGAGCATGCAGCCAAGCGGGAAAGCCGGGACACTGCACCGTATCGGCCGGAATGGGTTTGGGATGGGAAGTAGAAACAGTGAATGGAGTAAAGATTCTGGATCACGACGGCTCCGATTGGGGAGTGAGAACTTTCGCGATGTTTGTGCCATCGCAAGGAATCGGAGTGGTGGTTCTTACGAATGGGGAGAATGGGAAAGAGGTCATCCGAAAAGTCGTGGAGGCCCTGTACCCGAACACGCTATACATAGTTACGATGTGAGCTCTGATACGAAAGTGCACTGCACAACCGGGCATTCTCCCCTTCGTTTGAGCACAATGGTCCAAGCGGCTATCCGGAAACCATCCAGCAACGAGCTTCGCGGAGCTCAGCAGTGATGTCCTCGAAGCCGACTTCGGGACAACGTCGCGGAGTTCCCGTCATCGGCCACTGGCCTTTCGTGAAAAACACTCGATCCGGGAAATGCTAGGATGACGTGAGCCTGACCCAGTGGGGCGGAATGAGGGGTATTTAATGGGCGCAGATCATCGCCCGCTCGTCCTGTTAACCGGAGCGTCCGGCTACATTGGCGGGCGCCTGCTAAAAGAGTTGGAGAAAACTGGCTGGCCGGTTCGTTGCTTAGCTCGACGCCCTGATTTTCTCAGATCAAAAGTTGCCGCTTCCACGGAAGTCGTTAGAGCAGATTGCCTGGATCGTAGTTCACTAGCGCCGGCGATGGAAGGGGTACACACGGCGTATTACCTCGTCCACTCCATGGGGTCTCCGGGTAAGTTCGAACAGGAAGACCGCGAAGCCGCCCAAAATTTCGCCGATGTAGCGCGCGATTCTGGAGTACGGCGCATCGTCTATCTGGGTGGCTTGGGGAACCAGGACCAAGGGCTCTCCGCTCATTTGCGCAGTCGTCAGGAGGTTGCAGACATCCTGCGAAGCTCAGAGATCCCAACCATCGAATTTCGCGCATCCATCGTGATCGGTTCCGGCAGCCTTTCATTTGAAATGATTCGTGCCCTGGTACAGCGGTTGCCGGTGATGATCTGCCCGCGCTGGGTTGCCGTCAAAGCCCAGCCGATCGCGGTCGAAGATGTGGTTGCATACCTGATGGCAGCGCTCATGTTGCCGGCGGAACGGAGCAGAGTTTTCGAAATCGGCGGCACCGATCAAGTCAGCTACGGCCAGATCATGCAGGAGTATGCTCGGCAATGTGGCCTCCGCCGATGGATGATCCCGGTTCCGATCTTGACGCCTCACCTCTCAAGTTTGTGGTTGGGCTTAATCACGCCTGTTTATGCCCGTATTGGCCGAAAGCTCATCGATAGCATGCGCAACCCGACTCTGGTGCACGACAACTTCGCTTTGAACGCGTTTGACATTAAGCCGAAAGGTTTGCGGGAAGCGATCGAGAGAGCTCTTCACAATGAGGACCAGGAATTTGCCCAGACTAGTTGGTGCGACGCTCTTTCGTCGGCGGGCCAGCCGCAGTCGTGGGGCGGCACGAAATTTGGCACCAGGCTCGTCGATTCTCGGACCGTGCAGGTATCGGTTCCGCCAGCGGCAGCTTTTGCTCCGATTCAGCGCATCGGAGGTTTGAATGGTTGGTACTTTGCCAATGTTCTCTGGTGGTTCCGAGGCGCAGTGGATCTCCTCGTGGGCGGCGTGGGACCGCGCCGGGGCCGTCGCGATCCCCACACACTTTCCGCAGGCGACGCTCTGGATTTCTGGCGAGTGGAAACCTTTGTGCCGGATCACGAACTCGGTCTGGTCGCTGAAATGAAAGTGCCGGGCCGCGCGTGGCTGCAGTTCGAGGTGGAAGCAGATAGCCGAGGCTCGGTCATTCGGCAGACCGCTATTTTTGATCCTGCCGGCGTCGCGGGGCTTCTCTACTGGTACATGCTTTATCCTGTGCATCGCTGGATGTTCGGCGGAATGCTCAACCAGATTGCGGCTGTCGCAGGACGCGGACCAAGTATTGCCTCGCTCGAGGCATGACAGTCAGTTTCCACGGAAGTCCCCAGTAGACACCGACAAGAAGCCATCGAATAGAACTTCCAGTTTCTCCGCCAACCGGGAGTTATCCAGAAACGGGCTTAGGGGAGATCAATGGTGATGTACCCGAAGGCGACTTCTGGCCCGCGTCGACGGGAGTCAGTCCTGCCGGGGCAGGCTGCCGCCGCCCTCATAAATGCCACCAGAAGTGATGATTCTGTGTGTTTGACATGATCGATCTTTAATTGCCTGTCCCGAATCAAACTCAATCTTCCCTGTCACTTACTTTCGTTCATCCTCAGTCCTAAAATGTTCAGCCTGCCCGCCCCCTACACCTTGGGCCTTCTTCCAGCAACTCCACAAGACCATTTTTTGCTACATTATTTACAGGGCTCTTGGGAAAGGAGGAGACGCATTCGACCTCAAATTGCCGGTACACACGCATTCAAGTGTGCTCTTCTCTTTTTGGCGTGTGCCGTATTCAGTTGGGGATTGCAGGCAAAGCTTTCCCTTTACAAGACCCCGCAATCTCCATCTACCGTCACGGTTGCCAAACTCTTGACGGAGAGGCGTTCCGCCCAAACCATGGCCATGCTCGACAAGGCCCTCAAAACTGATGCGGCTTCGGAGAGCTTAAACCTGATTCCGCTGTTGGTCTCGGCCCACGCGATTTTATTTCTTACATTTAAGTTTTACGAACTTGAGATGAACTTCTGCACCTCTTGCAGAGGTAACTTTCACGATCCGCACCTCACGCAACGTCCTCCTCCAGCCTTCTGTTAGTCCCTTCACGGCGAAATATTTTAGGCACACACGGCCTGTTCTCAAACATCGAAATCTAATAGGACCGTTGAGTGATCGCCAGTCCCTTTAAGGAGATGTCTTGTCGTTGAATCCAATCCCGACCTTGCGGGATTGAAAGTAAGGTGGCTCCATGCATCGTAAGCGAATCCTCTGGATTGCGGGGCTTCTCTGCATTCTGCTGGTTTCTCTCTTCTTAATCATTCGAAATCACCATGGCAAAGCCCTCGCCGAGCAGCCCAGAGCAGCCGCAGTCGTCGCGGTCACGCGCGGCAATCTGGCCAGTTCCCTGACCGTTGCCGGTCAATTTCAGCCCTATCAACAGGTGGATCTTCACGCCAAGGTCTCGGGATATATCCGCTGGATCAAAGTCGATATCGGCGACCGCGTTCGTCAGGGCGAAGTCCTGGCTCTCCTGGAAGTTCCAGAGTTGCAGGACCAAGTGGAGGGCGCTCAGGCCGAGGTCCGCCACAGCCAATCTGATGTCACTCGCGCACAAAGCGAGATCATAAGCGCCGAGTCGACGTACTCCGCAGTGCACGCTGAGTACACCCGTCTGGAAGAGGCTTCCAAAGAAAGACCAGGGCTGATCGCTGAACAGGAGTTGGATGACGCACGAGCCAAAGACGAGCAGGCGGCGGCGCAGGTCGGCGTCGCGAAGGCCTCGCTGGATGCCATGCAGCAACAGCTCGGCGTCTCTCGCGCGACTCGCAGCCGGCTCGAGACGATGTCCGGATACGAGCAGATCGTTGCTCCTTTTACAGGAGTGGTGACGAAGCGCTACGCCGATACCGGCACGCTGATTCAAGCGGGACAGGACAACAATACGAATACACTTCCCGTGGTACAGGTGGCCGAGAGCGACCTGCTCCGGCTCCGCATGCCCGTGCCGGAGAGCGACGTGCCTTACATTCAGGTCGGCGGCGATGTCCGGGTTAAAGTCAACGCGACTGGGCACACATTTACAGGCAAGATCATCCGTTTCTCGCGGGCACTCGATACCAACACCCGAACCATGTTGACCGAGGTCGATGTCCCAAACCGTGACCTGAGTCTCAGTCCAGGGATGTATGCGGAGACGACAATTCAACTCCTGCAAAAGAATGACGTTCTTATTTTGCCGGCGCAGGCCGTTGTGCAAAACGGCGACCAATCTTACGTGCTTGTAGTGGATGCGACGAACCATGTCGAAAAGCGCAATGTGACTCTCGGAATTCAAACCTCGAACCGCGTGGAGATTACCGGCGGCCTGCAGGCGGGCGACAACGTGATCGCATCTGGACAGACTGGCTATCAGCCCGGAGAAGTTGTGTCCCCGCATGCGGCGTTCATTCCAACGGCGGCGCAGGAGGTCAGCGAGTAATGTCCTCTTTTGCCATCAAGCATCCGTTCTTCATCTTAATGCTTTGTCTCATGGTGATCGTCGTGGGGGTTACCACAGTGGCGCGTATGCCCGTTGATCTCTTTCCAGAAATCAATATCCCGGTTGTCGTGGTCGCGACCTTCTACGCCGGCATGCCGCCGCAGCAGATCGAGGCGGATATCACAGATAGCTACGAGCGTTTCTTTACGCTGGGAAGCGGAATCAACCACATCGAGTCGCGATCGCTGCCCGGTGTGAGCCTGATCAAGATCTACTTTCAGCCGGGCACAGACGCGAACGCCGCAGTCAGCAATATCTCGAATCTCGCCATGGCGAATTTGCGGCGACTTCCGCCGGGAACCCTGCCTCCGGTGGTGCTCAAGTTCGACGCCTCGAATCTTCCCGTGTGCCTGGTGACACTGGAAGGTCAGGGTCTCGACCAGACGCGGCTCAAAGATCTGGCGCAGTTTGAGGTGCGGAATCAGATCGCCAACGTTCCCGGCGCTTCGGTGCCGCAGCCTTACGGAGGCAAGTATCGGCAAATCCAGATTTATGTCGATCCCGTCAAACTGGAAGCTCACCAACTCTCGGTGATGGACGTGGTGCGCTCGGTGAATGAATCGAATTTGATTCTGCCTGCTGGCGACGTGCGTATCGGACCGAAGGACTACAACGTCTATGCCAATAGCCAGATTCCGGTGGTTGATGAAATCAATGCCATGCCGATCAAAACGGACAAACAGGACCATATGGGTGAGTCCGTATTTGTTGGCGATGTTGGGAAAGCGGTGGACTCAGGCCAGCTGCAATACAACATCGTCCGGGTCGACGGTCAGCATTCCGTCTACATTCCGATCTTAAAGCAGGGCGGGGGATCGAACACGATCAGTATTGTGAACGGCATTCGAGAGGCCGTGAAACATCTGCTCGATATTCCAAAGACGCTCAAAACGGCGGTCGTCTTTGATCAATCCGTTTTTGTAAAGATTGCGGTAAAGAATGTGATCAACGAGGGCAGCATTGGCCTGTGCCTCACTGCGCTGATGATACTTCTCTTTCTCGGCAATCTCCGCGCGACGATTTCGGTATTACTCTCTATCCCCATTTCTTGCCTCGCCGCCTTCATTGCGTTGAACCTAGGCGCAAGCACAATCAACACCATGGTGCTTGGCGGCATCGCGCTCGCTCTTTCCCGCTTGATTGATAACTCGGTGGTCGTTCTTGAGAACATCTTTCGTCATATGGAGTTGGGCGAACCGGCGGTTGAAGCCGCCATCAACGGAGGCAAAGAGGTCCAGCTTGCCGTGCTGGCAGCTACGTGCAGCACAAGCATCGTTTTCTTTCCTGTCATCCTGCTCTCAGGTGTCAGTAAATATATCTTTAGCGCTCTGGCCCTCGCGGTCGTGCTGGCGCTCTTTGCTTCTTACGCCGTCGCCATGACCGTCGTGCCCCTCTTCTGCGCGAAGTTCATCCGTCTGGAGCCTGAACACAGCGACGCTCTTTATAGCACGGGGGGCGGCGCCACAGAAGCGGTGCAGGAAGTCGAACGGGAACAAAGAATAAATCGCGCGAATATCTTTAGACGTATCGTCGACGGTTTCAATCAGCAATTCGAGCGGCTGCAGCGCGCCTACGAAAAAGCTATTGCGGTTTGTCTCGATCGACCCGTATTGGTCGTATGTGCTTTTGCTGCTTTCGTGGTGCTGAGCTTCGCATTGTTTCCATTCCTTGGCGTGGCATTCTTTCCGCGCACCGATCCCGGGCAATTTGTCGTCAACGTCAAAGTCCCGCCCGGAACTCGTCTTGAAGTGACTGATGAATATGTCGGAAAGATGGAGCAGGATATCCGCGATGTAGTGTCGCCGCACGACATGAACATGATCGTGTCGAATATTGGCGTTACGCCAGATCTTTCGGCCATCTATACCAGCAATTCCGGAATGCATACCGCCTTCATTCAGGTCAGTCTCAAGGAGGACCATAAGACCAGTAGCTTCGCTTACATGCAACGTCTACGCGAAAGGTTCGCCAACGACTTTCCAGAAGTCAGCACTTATTTCCAAACGGGTGGATTGGTTGATTCCGTGGTTAACCAGGGGCAACCCGCGCCAATCGACATTCGAATCGGCGGCAGCAACCTGGATGAACCGTTTGCTTTCGCCAAGTCCATAGCGGCGAGGCTGAAGGCATTGAGTTCGGTTAACGATGTGCTGATTCCGCAGGATCTCGACTATCCGGGGCTGGAATTGGACATCGATCGTGAACATGCGGCGCTGCTCGGCATATCGCCGGAGGCGGCGCTTGATAATGTCATCACTGCGCTTACATCGGACACGATGATTGCCCCGAGTTTTTGGGTGGATCCGAAGACTGGCAACAATTACTTTCTCAGCGTGCAATATCCCGACAATCAAATCAAAACCCTGACCGACTTAAAGCAGATTCCCTTGCGCGCCCCCGGAGCCGCAAACACAACACCGCTTGAGTCGCTAGCATCTATCAAGCAGATCGATACTCCGACCGAGGTCGATCACTACCAACTGCGTCGCAGTTTCGACATCTACGTCATGCCGAAGAAGGAAGACCTCGGCCGCGTAAGCGCTCAGATCAAACACGTCCTTGATGGCATGCACCACTCTTCCCAGATCACCGTGTCGATGGGCGGCGCGATCTCTGACATGGACAGTTCGTTCCGAAGTTTCGGAATCGGTCTCATCCTTGCGATCGTGCTCGTCTATCTCATCCTAATGGCGCAGTTCGCATCGTTCTCCGATCCCTTCATCATCTTGCTGGCGATTCCTCCGGGGCTTTCGGGCGTGATCCTATTCCTGATGGGTACGGGCACGACGCTCAACGTCATGTCGCTCATGGGGGTCGTCATGATGACTGGAATCGCCGTTTCCGACAGCATCCTGATCGTGGAATTCGTCGGCACGCTCCGCGCCCACGGTCGTCCCCTCAAGCAAGCCCTCGCCGAAGCCTGCAAAGTGCGTTTGCGTCCCATTCTGATGACCACGCTAGCCACCATCCTCGGCCTCATTCCAATGGCGCTCGCTTTGGAACCGGGCAGCGAACAGTACGCGCCGCTAGCGCGAGCAATTCTCGGAGGGTTGACCGTTTCCGGCATAGTAACCGTTTTCTTAGTGCCGACAGCATACCTGCTGATTCATCGCAAAAAAAGTCGTGATGACGAAATCGAGCCCCGATCCGGTGAGGTGACACGTGCATAATCGAAATCTATTTTTTCCGCTCTGGCTTTTTCTGTGTCCTCTAGCCATGCGCGCACAGGAGATCGTCGCGCAGCTTCCAGATGCGCCGCAACTCCAGGCTCAGGCACAGCAGCCAAGTCCGGCGTTAAATTCCGCGACAACGAATTCTCCGAGTTCCCTCCCGCCAGACTCAACCGGAGAAATGCTTACGCGTCAACAGGCGGAGCAGTTGGCACTCAAGAACAACCCACGAATCAGCGTCGCGGCCCTGCTGGCTCTGGCACAAAAGCAGGTCGTTCGCGAGACTCGCTCGGCGTTGCTTCCGAAGCTGAATGGCAATGTGACAGGAGTCGACGCTGAGGAAGCAAGCCGCGTCTCGACGGGGGTGCTGGAAGCGTCCCGGCTTCTCTATCACGCAGGCGCAGGGGTTGACCTCAATCAGTTGATCACGGACTTTGGCCACACCCGTAATTTGGTCGCTTCCTCATCCTTTCAGGCAAAAGCCTCCGAGCAACAATCGGAGGCGACGCGGGAGGACATCGTCCTGGCGGCGGACCTTGCCTTCTACAACGCTCTGGAGGCGCAGGCCACGCTGCAGGTTGCGGAAAGCACCGTCAAGGAGCGGCAAGCGGTCGGCGATCAGGTCAATGCATTAACCGCGAGTAAGCTCAAATCCACGCTCGACCAGAGTTTCGCGCAAGTCAATCTGTCGCAGGCCAAGTTGCTCGCTCTCGATTCGCAAAATCAGTTCGATGCCGCAATGGCGAATCTCAATGAGGTGCTTGGAACCACTAGTGATCAACAGTACCAACTGGTCGACGACCCGTCGCCTCCGCCGCCGGTCGCGCCTTCAGCCGACGCGGTCATTGCTTTCGCCTTGCGACAGCGCCCCGATCTTCTTGCTCTCAAGCTCAATCACGAGGCGGATGTGCGCTTCAGCCGGGCGCAACATGAGCAACTACTCCCTACTGTCTCCGGGTTGGGAACGGTGGGCATTACCCCCGTCGGATCCAGCACCTACTTCACCCCTGATTGGTATGGAGCGGCAGGCGTGAACATTGGCATACCGATCTTCGAAGGTTTCAAATTCCGTGCCCAGGCTGCGGAAGCCGACCTGCGTGCCAAGGCGTCCGACGAGCAGGGCCGTGCCCTCATCAATCGCATCGTACGTGATGTCCGCACTGCCTGGCTGAGAGCGAATACCGCACAACAGAAAATGAGTGTGACCGCGGAGCTCTTGCAGGAGGCCAACACCGCACTCGACCTGGCCGATACGAGGTATCGCCTGGGGCTCAGCTCGATTGTTGAGTTAAGTCAGGCCCAGTTACAAGAGACACAAGCGCAGATCGGCGAGGCTAATGCCCGTTTTGACTACGAAGCAGACCTTGCCGCCTTGCGCTTTCAAAGTGGATCGCAGCCCTAGGTTGTAAAGAAGCATCCAGACTAAGCCCGTCACGAAAGCATGCTCTGGATTGGGTGCTGCGATATTGCGCGTCAAGTATTCGAAGGGAGAATCTATTTGCTGTTTGCTGGAGCCGCAAACTAACAGCCACCAAAGCCGAGGTGTGCTGATCGACTATGAATTGTCGGCCAACAGGAAGTTGGCCAGAAACGGGCTTGGAGGACATCAACGGCGATCTCCTCGAAGCCGACTTTTGGACAAGAATGGTTTCGGGTAGGCAGCAATCGAGGTGCCTATCTCGCTGCTTCATCTGGCTTTCTCATCCAGACCGGTAATTTTGTGTAGCATAGAAACCAAGTCACATGACTAAGCTCAGCGCAGTAACACTTGTTTTACTCTTAGCGCTTTACTGCCGAGCGGAGGAGCATCCCGCCGCAGTCACGCCGCAGCAGGTAGATGAGATCGTGGACCAGCTCCTGAGCGGACTTGAAGATTATGTATTCCCAGAGGTCGCGAAAAAGCTGCAGAGCCATATACGGGCACATCGATTCGAGTATCGTGCCATCAGTGACTCCAACGCTCTTGCCGCCAGACTGACCGAAGACTTGCGCGCCGTGGGGTTTGATAATCATCTTACCGTCTCATTTGGTGAGGAACTCGGCGTGCAAAAGGAGCCCACTCCGGTGGAGAAGCAGCACGCGCAGGCTTTTGATCTCGCAAATGGGCACGGCATTCGGAGCGGCCGGCGCTTGCCGGGAAATATTGGCTACGTTGATCTGGCCTATTTCTCGCCTGACTTAGATGCCGGAACCGCGCTTGCCGCTGCCATGCAGCTCGTCAGCGGCACCGATGCCCTCATCGTGGATTTGCGTCGCAATGGCGGCGGCAGCGGTGAGACCGCTACGGCATTACTGAGCTACTTCTTCGGGGAACCGATTCAGCT
>Ga0116135_1000146_pt1 | contig 35895 bp, 28 predicted proteins | sample June2015DPH_20_1_FD_89738 | JGI IMG/M metagenome (GOLD analysis project Ga0116135, IMG submission 89738) | Peatland microbial communities from SPRUCE experiment site at the Marcell Experimental Forest, Minnesota, USA - June2015DPH_20_10 | ecosystem: Environmental > Terrestrial > Soil > Wetlands... | reverse complement strand
GAGGAATCGAACCTATTCCCTGATATCGCCGCAGGAGCGCCGCGTAGCCCTGACGGCAGCTTGGGAAACTGGCGCGCGCGCAACTGGCGCAGTTCAACAAAACTTCGTCGACGGAGTAGAAGAATCCCTGGAGGTCGAACCAGCCAGCCCGGGGCACGGATCCATGCTGAATTGGGAGCAGGTTCGCTCCTTGCGAAAATTGGGGCATACGATTGGGGCGCATACTCTCTCTCATCCCAATGTTGCGCAAGTGAGCCAAAGCGAAGCCCGCTTCGAAATCCTGGAATCCAAGAAACGACTTGAGGCGGAACTGGGAGAACCCATCGAGCATTTTTCCTATCCGCATCCGGCTCTCAATCCGCAATGGTCGGAGCAGACGCTGCAAATCACGCGGGAGGCGGGATTCCAGTCGGCGGTGCTGACGACTCGCGGGCCGGTGCGGGCAGGAGACGAACCGCTTGCTTTAAAGCGGATCAATACGCCCGCCGATCTGGACCAGTTCGCTTTTAATGTGGAGTGTACTTTTCTGGGGAGATCGGTCTAAGGTTCTGCGCCGCCGGATCGGTTGCAATTACTGTCTGGTCGATCTGCTCTCCTGACATTGGACCCAGATAAAGTCTACCCAGGGGCGAGTTCTTGAACCAGAACTTGGCGTCGAGATAAGCACGGTAGAACGTCTTCATTCTCTTTACGGCGAGTGGATTTACTTCGCCGTCGCTGCCAGCCAGAGGATAGCCCAGACTTTTCAAGGTTCCGCCCACCAAATGCTCAAACATCGCCAGCTTTTCCGGACTCATCTTTTTCCGCCATCGCCCCACCGGACTTCCCGACTCGCCTTTGAAGGAAGTATTAGGATCGCGCACTGAACCAATTCCCACCTGCATAATGCGCTCGTAATTCAAATCATGTTGTATGAACCTGCCGATCTTTTCTAAAACGGTGCGAGGATCGGACTGCAAATCCTCGAAGCGTACTTCCATGTAGTCCGCGCCCAGGCTCTTGCCTTGCTTTCTGCCGCCCTGAACCATCCACTCCCAAAAAACGCCGGTTACCAAAAGACTATTTTCCCGGTCCCACGGAAAAGGTCTTACCCATTTGTGGGGACGGGCATCGAGAGACAGTGAGACATCCCGGCCATCGCGAATCATGTGAATGAATAGCGCGTCGGGTATGCTTTTCTTGATCGCGAGCGCATGCAGCAGTTCTTCGGGAGAATTGTCCGCCCAGCGTCGCGCTCCCTGTGAAGCCGCAATCTCCTGCATCACAATGCGGAGAAAGTCTCCGCCATTCCGGCACTCGGACAATATCCTGGCGCGAAGCTTCTCGGCATCCAAGAATGACGCCCGGAACAACTTGCTTCGCAGCCACGCCTCGATCAATTTCTCCCGGTTCGCCCGGACTCCCAATTCACCAAATCGGGGCACTAAAAGGTTAAAGACGTTTGACTCCGCAAGATATATTGCGAAATCTCCGGAGGAGAGAAGCATGTTGTAAAGCAGCGTCGTACCTGAACGCGGGCATCCAACCACGAAAACCGACGCGTTCTGCCTTGCCGTGACAGCGATTCCTTTTTCAGTTACGGTCATGCTGAGTTTCCATAAGAGCGCACCTACCGTCAGCCTTATTCTTTTGTCGAGAAAACCGCGTTAAACAATTCTTGGTCGATTACAATTTCCTGGTCGGAGGAGATGACACGCAACTTCCCCGCAAAACTAATGACTTCACAACGCAGAAAAGTCTTGTTGGAAGAGATGATCTTGCGGCCTCCGGATTCGACATAGGTCGCATTGCAGCATATGAAAGTGCGACGCAGATTGTCTCTGCTCTGGCCCCAGTAAAGAAACTCGGCGTCGCTGCTCCAGGGAGAGATTGTCCAACGTTTCCCCTGTCCGAAACACAAGCGGTGTTCCTCTTCCGTCGTATTGAAACGATAATAAATCACGGATTCCCCAACCGAAGGCAACCTTGCAAGTGCGAAGCTGTTCCGCTTCGCGTCAAGCGCGTGAGGAAGCAGCAAAGTGACAAACTCCGCAGGCAAGACAGCAACGGTCTTAAAATTCAATACACAATGTGGCTCTTTCACTCCGTAAGCTGGTGACCACTCTTCAGAGAGAATTTCCTGAGACCATCCCTGATTCTCCACGCCGACAATTGAAAGACCTGCTCCAACTCCGCGAAAACTAGCTTTATTTTGTTCTTCCGGCAGCAGTTCCGGATCAATGTGCCAAAACAAATCGAGTTGGTGTTTCTCTCGACCCAGGATCTCATCACGCACCAACCAGAGACCGGACTTTAGTGAGAAAACGAAGCGTCGATGAGTAACTGGATCAGCCAGCCGCATGTAGCCGTCATGGCTGCCTGCGAACAAATCAAATGTGTCGCCGTTAATCCACCGTTCCGCACGGACGTTGGGCAGACTTATCCAACTGAACGGTCCTTTGGGCTCGGCTTGATCCTGTCCGTCGACTACTAGAGTGTTGTGCGCCATGGTCCCACGAAACCGATTACGCTCGCATTCATCTTTTCCTACGTATTCAAACGTGCCGGGATCGATCAGCAGGGCGTGGCCGCCGGCTTTCGCGGTAATGCTGAGAGCGTCGGCATGGCCATGGCCGGCGGTATCAGCGCCCTGCGGTCCGGCATCAATCACCAATTGATTTTTTGGATCGCCAGCCCATATGACGTATAGCCCCGCTTCTCGAAACGCAATCGAACCATCCACAGGAGAGGTACACGGCAGTCGATCGAACTCCTCCATGCCCGCCTCACCCAGGAGCCATAACATTTCTTCGCGCGGTCCCGCCGCCGCATTCTTAAAATCAGCCCGGCTAAACAAAACTGCACCTGTGGCAAGGGGATCCAAAAGATGCTCCGAGCGGTTGCGATGAGGATCGAATACCCGGCCGCCATCATCATCGCCCAGCCGCGGTATCGGCCCGAAACGCGCCAGAACGCACAGAGCCTCCAACATGCGTTCAACGGTCCGCTCAAAATTAGCGGGGATGGGGATTTCGTTTCGTGAAGCCAGCACACTGGCGTGCAGGAAAAGATCCAGAGCATAGACGTGGTAATAGATCGACTGTTCGAAATGAAGTCCGTCTCCTCGAACCTGACGCTCGGCAGCTTCCAGCAGAATCTTCCATCCCACGGCCTGCCATCGCTTCGCCCTTGGCAACTCCGGGCACAGCGTGCCAATAAAGAATAATGCTGCACCCTCCCCTAAAAGGTGGGTGTTCGGAGAAAAATAAGTCGAGAGATAGGATTCTATATGGCGGCCGGAAACCGCCAGGCCGCGGACTATCTCGCCATGAAATTCCGGCGGTGTCGTGGCTGACCCTGCCACCAGGAAGTAGACCCACAACCAGGAAAGGCTCCGAAATGCTACTTCCAGGCTGCTTGCCCAGTTGATGCCGATGGGATACGGATTCTCGCGGTGCCAGTGGTTCCACTGGCGAAACAGTTCGTTGGCGAAGAACTCATCGCCGGTTATGCAGCAAGCCTTGGCCAGCGTTACCAAATGCTGATGACGGTTAAGCTCCCAGGTAACTTTACTGTCCCCCACTTCCTCAAAATCCAGGTAGCGAATCTGAAACCAAGGCTTCCGCGGAGCTCGTTTTCCATGAACTCGATCGCAGTGCCAGTCGATTTCCATGCCGTAGTCCAAATCCCGGTAGCCCAGCAAGTCGAACCGATGTTTACAGATTCGCTCCGCTCTCTCGATAATTCGTTTACTTTGCTCGGGAAACAGCTCGCGCAATCGCGTGCACAACCGCGGAACATCAACTGACGAGAAAAAGAAGTGTGGAGCAGATTGCTGCAAAGCGCTCCTGTTGAGTCGCGGCCCAAACTCTATTCCAACCTTGTAGCGCAGAAAGTCCAATCGTGCTGTCGCTTGCTGCCGCAAGCGGTCGGCGAGTTCTTTCGAACCCATCCCCATGGCGCGCCGGTAGCGGCTTTTCCAAGCTTCCAATTCCATGCTCATTTCGTGCTAGGATTTTATATCTTTAGTCCGTTGGGTGGGCGATGTTGGTCTCTGGCTCATCGATACGTTGTTCACATTTCTGAAACAAACATGCTGCATCCTCAATGCGTGGCCCTGCCTGCGCATCGACCAAGAAGGAAAACACTTCGAATGAGCCGGATTAGCGTTTTTGGGTTGGGTTACGTGGGAACGGTCACCGCCGCGTGCTTTGCGCACCAGGGCAATCACGTCACGGGTGTGGATCTGAGCTCCGGTAAAGTCGAAGCGATGGAAGCGGGTCGGAGCCCTATCGTTGAACCGCGATTGAGCGACATGATCGCCGAGTCTCACCAGGCGTGCCGTTTGCACGCCACCAGCGATTCGGCCGCCGCAGTCATGAACTCCGATATTTCGTTTCTTTGCGTTGGCACTCCCAGCCTTCGCAACGGCAAACTTGACCTGGGCCATATCGAGCCCGTTTGTCGTGAAATTGGCGAGACGCTCAAGAAGAAGAACTCTTTCCATCTCGTAGTGCTGCGAAGCACGGTGCTCCCCGGCACTGCTGAATCGATTGTTGTTCCCACGCTGGAAAAGGCAAGTGGAAAGCACATGGGCGAGGAATTCGGCGTTTGCGTGAATCCCGAATTCATGCGTGAGGGCACAGCCGTCGCCGACTTTCTGGAGCCTTCGATGACCGTCATAGGAGCGAGCAACGCGGAGCATAGCCGGATGCTGCGGGAACTTTACTCCTGGGCGCCGGGCAAAACTTTTGAAACATCTTTTCGTTCGGCGGAGATGGTGAAATACGTTTGCAACGCCTGGCACGCCACGAAAGTATCCTTTGCCAACGAGGTGGGAACTTTAGCCAAGGAACTCGACGTGGATGCGGAGTCGGTAGTGGAGATTTTTCTGGCTGACACCAAACTCAACATCTCGCCGAGCTACCTCAAGCCAGGATTTGCCTTTGGCGGATCGTGCCTGCCCAAGGACGTGCGCGCCTTGAACTACCGCGCCAAAGAAGTCGATCTTAACCTTCCTCTCTTCGAGTCGCTTCTGCCCAGTAACGAGGCCCATCTTGATCGCGCCATCAGAATGGTACTTGCGACCGGAAAGAAAAAAATTGCGGTCCTCGGTCTCAGTTTCAAAGCCGCTACTGATGATCTCCGCGAGAGTCCCCAAGTGCAACTCGTCAAACGTCTGATCGGCGAAGGCTGCGAGATACAGATTTGGGATGACAACGTTTCCTTGGGACGTCTCATCGGTTCCAACCGGCAGTACATCGAAGAGGTGATTCCGCATATCGGATCATTGCTCAACCCCCGTCTGGAGGAGGTTCTCAGTCAGGCGCAAGTGGTCGTCATCGGCACGCGCGGAATCGATAAAAAGATTCTGGACTCACATCTCCACCCCGGCCATTTCGTGATCGACTTGGTAAACCTGGAAAAATCTCGACGTCCCACTGCCAGCACATCTTATGAAGGGATATGCTGGTAGACGACTGGGAGCATGAAAATCCTTTGGGTAAAGGCAGGAAAATTATTGCCGGTCGATACCGGTGGAAAGATCCGGTCGTTTAATATTCTGCGTCAACTGGCAAAGAACCACGAGGTCACCTTGCTTTCGTACTATGGTGGCACGCGTGATTCTGAATACGAAGCTGCAATCACACAAAAACTGCCACAGACTGAAACCATTCATACCGCCGCTCCTGAAAGTTTTTTAGCCCAGTCGCTGGATTATGTGCTGCGGCTTTCGAACCGCGCTCCGTATGCGGTAACAAAGTTCACACATCCAAAAGTGCGGCGGAGAGTGGCTGAGCTGTTGCGGAAGGGCGAGGTGGATATTGCTGTTTGTGATTTTCTGTCTGCGTCCTTGAATTTTCCCGATCCCTTGACCGCCCCGGTCGCCCTTTTTCAACACAACGTCGAGAGCGTTCTTTGGCAGCGCATGGCTCGAACTGAGAGAGCTCCGTGGAGAAAGATCTCCTATGCCATCGAAGCTCGCAAGATGGCAGCTTATGAAACTCAAACGCTGCAGCGATTTCAGCACGTCATTGCTGTGTCTGAGAATGATCGGGAAGCGATGTTGACGCTCTCTCCCGGATGCTCCATTACCGTCGTTCCTACCGGTGTGGATACTGAGGAGTACCAAGCTTCACCGTCAGTCTCAGGAGATCCCCCAGTAGTTTTATTTACCGGCTCCATGGACTGGGAGCCGAACATCGATGCCATGGAGTACTTCTGCGAACAAATCTGGCCGAGAATACTGGCCAGTTTCCCGGATGCGCGTTTTCAGATCGTCGGCCGGAATCCTCAAGCCCGCGTGCGATGCCTCGCCTCTTGCTCTGTAGAAGTAACTGGAACCGTTGCGTCCATCGCGAATTACTTGCGTTCCGCTACGGTTGTTGTCGTACCTCTGCGCATTGGGGGAGGTACGCGGCTGAAGATTTTCGAAGCCATGGCCATGGCGAAGGCCTTGGTTTCCACTTCCATCGGAGCGGAAGGATTGGATGTGATGGATGGACGCGATCTGATTCTCGCCGACGATGCACAATCGTTCGCTGCCGCAGTGATTCGGCTTTTGCGAGATCACGAACAACGCAGAAGTTTTGAGCAGGCAGCATCCGTGTTGGCCGCCCGCTATGACTGGTCGCAAATTGCCCAGCGTTTCGCCGAAGTGTTACGTGAGACAGCAGCCACTTTTCAAGGTGGGCAATGGCGAAAAGATGTAACCGTCGCTAAGTGAAAAAGCCCCTTTTGGATTGATTGAAACGACGGGCAGCCAACATTTGCCCTTTCAACCCCAGGCTTTCAAACCCAAGACAGATCGCGAGCCACAAGCCACTGTCCCAGCGGCGTCTTCGCCTTGAGATAAAACTTTGTGTCGAAATACATTCGGTAGGTTGCGGCCATAATACCCAGCTCTGGCCGATGGAGCGCGTCCCGATCGGTAGTTGCCAGTTCGTACCCGTTCTCTTCCAGAGTACGTCCAACCAGTCCCTCAAACACCGTCAACTCTTCAGGCAAGTAGCCGGAGCGCCAGCGTCCTACGGGATTAAAGTTTCCACCTGATCCTGATCCAAACGATGTGTTGGGAGCGCTTACCGAACCAATCCCGACTTGCCGGATCAGGTCGTAGTTCAACTCCTGTCCGATGAATTCTCCCAATCGAGCCAGCGTCTCCCGCGGTTCGCGGATGAGATCCTCGAAATGAACTTCAATGTAATCGTCGGGAAACCCGCGTCCATCGCGCCGCCCTTTGTTCACCATCCACTCCCAATAGAGCCCAGCCGCCATCTTCGATGGTTTTCGGTCCCAGGGTAAGCGCTTTACGTAGCCTTGCTTGTCAGTAGAGAGCGCCACATCGCGCCCGTCGCGAATGATATGAATGATGAGTGCATCGGGAATCGTTTCCTTGATCCGGTCAAGATACAGCAAGTGTTCCGGGGTGGTGTCGGCCCAGCGCTCCACCCCTTGCCGCGCCGCGATCTCGGACATGACGATACGCAGGAAATCTCCTCCATTCCTGCACTCGCTCATGATTTTTTCGTCGATGAATCCCTTTTCAAGGCCAGAACGCGTGTAAAGACGGCTCTGATACCACGCCTGCAAGAGCCGCCGTTTGTTGCGTGCGATAGCGAGATCTCCGAATGCCGGCTCGAGCAAATTGATCGCGTTTGACTCTACCCGGTACACCGCGAAGTTCCCTGCTGAAAGCAGCATGTGGTACAGCAGCGTGGTTCCCGAACGCACGCAGCCGAGTACAAATACCGGGGCTCGGCTGCGCGTGTTCACTGGGACGGATTGGTTCCACATTGGATTCGTGGGTGAGTTTACGGCCGGCATTTTCTATCCGTTTTCGAATTCTTCCGCTGCGGCTGTCAGTTGGCGGAATCTCCTGGAACGGCCGATGCCGCTGCCCTCTCGCGCGGAATAGAACTGATCTCACTGGCGAAGACATCCGGAACCCTCCGCGCACTCGACCAATCGGTTTTGACTTCCATATAGTTCCGGTGCCAAAGCTCCAGCACTAACATCCGCCACAACATCCCTGACCGGTTGCGCCGGCCCCGGACATGCTCATCGATGAGTGAGCGGACAGCCGCTGGTTTGAAGTAACCCCGCTGGAGCGTCCTTGGTTCCAGCAGCACTCCCCAAAATTGCGCCTTTGACCGGTCGCGCATCCAGTCGACTAACGGCAACTGAAAGCCTTGTTTTCTTCGGTGTAGAAGTTCCGAAGGAATCTTCAACCTTTCCGCCAGCTTTTTCAAAATATATTTGCGAGTTCCCGACCGAAACTTCCATTGCACCGGCAGCGACGTAGCCCATTCGACAAATTGATGATCGAGCATGGGAACCCGGACTTCCAAAGACGTCGCCATGCTCATGCGATCCACTTTGGTCAGAATATCAGCGGTCAAATAAGTCTTGGTGTCCAGGTACAGCAGCCGGCTCAGCTGATCCTGAGCGGGTGCGCCGTCATAGATCTGCTGCCATTCTGCCAAAGGATCCGGAAGACACTTCGCACTTTTTAGAAACTCCCTCGTAAACAGGTGCCGTTCGCGATGCAAAGCGGGGAGAAACGAAATCGCATCCAGATAGCGGTCTCGATCGTTCAGCGAAGCGTTCCACGCCAGATTTTTGCCGTACATTCCCGCCGGAAGCAAACCGTGAATTCGATCACGGTACACCGGACCAACATAGCGATGGAAGGGATCAAATTTACGCCGTTCCATCGCGACCAGATAACGGTCGTAACCGGCGAACAACTCATCTCCACCATCGCCTGAAAGCGCAACAGTTACTTCACGCCGCGCCATACGGCACACATAGTAGGTGGGAAGCATGGAGGAATCGCCGAAAGGTTCTTCCATCATGCCTGAGAGGTATTCCAGCGTCTCTTCAATATCCGGATCGAGCACGAGCTCGTGATGCTCCGTACCGAAACGCTCCGCGACCTGGCGAGCGTATCCCGATTCATTGAACTGTTCCGCCCGAAAACCGACAGAGAATGTCTTCACCGGCTTGGAACTTGCCCGCGCCATGAGCGCGACAATGATGGAGGAATCGACCCCTCCGCTGAGCAAAGCCCCCAAGGGCACATCGCTGATCAGCCGGATTCGAACGGCCTCCTCTAACCGCCGTTCCATCCCGGCCAGGCATTCTTCTTCGCTTATCTCCCCATGCGTACCATATTCGGGAAGATCCCAATATTGCCGGATCTTTACCTTGCCGTCGCGATATTCCATCAAGTGACCGGGCGGAAGCTTTCGAACGCGGAGGAATGCGGTGCGAGGATCAGGAATATAGCTGAAGTAGAAATATTGAAGAATAGCTTCCGGGTCCACCTCCGCTAACTCCGGACGCAAGGCAAGAATAGCCTTGATCTCCGATCCAAAGAGAAGACGCCCCTCGTGTATCGCATAATGCAGCGGCTTCTTGCCGAGCCTGTCGCGCGCCAGCAGCAAAGAACTTTGCCGCCGGTCATACAAGGCAATTGCAAACATGCCCCTCAGCCGCTTGACGCAATCCGCTCCCATCTCCTCGTAGAGATGGACAATCACCTCGGTATCGCTATGAGTGTAAAACTCGTGGCCTCGGCTTTCGAGCTCGCGGCGCAATTCCAGAAAGTTATAAATCTCTCCGTTGAATACCACCCAAACGCTGCTGTCCTCGTTATGGATGGGTTGTTTTCCGCCGGAAAGGTCAATAATGCTAAGCCGCCGCATGCCAAGACCCACGGGGCCTTGCGTGTAAATGCCTTCGTCATCGGGGCCCCTGTGGATAATGGTCTGGCACATTCGATGCACGTCTTCGGCATCGATGTTCTCGTCTTGCCTACCGACGACTCCCGCTATCCCACACACTGGCTTACTTCCTTCTCGTTCCCGGACTTGGAGAGCTCACGAATAAGAGGCCTGCGGCCCTGCACGGCAATCGGTTGCTCGATGACCCGCAAGTCTTCCAGCCCGCAGCTCTCGAACCAGCGAAAAACCTCTTCATAGGTATGTTTCGATTGATACCAGGGCGAGTACCAATCAAAGGTGTCGAGGATCCGCCATGTGCGATTCCGGTGAAACGCCATGGGTACTAGATACGCCAGAGCGCCGCTGGCCGGTCGGCCCACAACTGGAATTCGCCGGAGCACTTGATGTACTCCGTAGAGCGGAACCACCCCGTAACAAAGGGCATGAAGCACGCGAGGAGGCATGCGCCGGGTCGCCTTCCGGTAAATGTCGCTCATTCGATACCAACTGTTATACCGGCTGTAAAGCCAGATGGCGATCCGCCCACCCGGCTTCAATAATCCAGGCAGCATCTTGAAAGCCCGTTCACAATCCGGCGTGTGGTGCAGCACTCCGATGCTGTAGATCAAATCGAAACTTTCCGGGGCAAAGGGAAGACGGAAGACGTCAGCTTGAAAAATCGTTGCCTCACGGCTGGCCAGATTCCGGGCAGCAACTTCCGCAGCTAGACTCAGGTCAATTCCCACCACGCGTGCTCCCCAGCGGGTGGCTATATCCGCGAAACGCCCCATACCACATCCAACGTCGAGCACCAATTTGCCGGCGAGATCCTCAGGGCGGAAGCCAGTTCTGAGCCGGAAGTCTCGCTCCGAGATTTTGCTTTCGTCGCTATCCAATTGCGTGCGCGCGTGGACATGCCATTGGAAGCCGAAACTGCCGGCATACTGTTGCTGGTCCACGAACCGAATAAGGCCATTCACCCGAGGGTATTCCCTGCCACATCCCACGCAAGCTAAGCCGCCGCCCCGCTCTTCGAGGTGGCCTTGACACGACAGACAGCGGAGCACCGACAAGACCTCGTCAGCGACTTCGGAGTGCTTGCGGTTTGAGGATACCGTCATAGGTTGCCTTGCTGAAAATCCTTGGCTTGTTGACCAGTTTATTATCCGGCTCGTTTTCCGGACGCTGCTGACCCGTGATCCGCACCATGGCGCAGGTGTATCCGATTACGAAATAGGGATACAGATTGTACTCGGTCGAGGCGAACATGGAGCCAACCATGTACCCCACGAGCCCTGCCCACAGCGCCTGCGTAAAAAGCGTAAATTCCGGATCGTCCCGATATTGTTTTGATTTTCGGAGCTGGGAGATGTTCTTGAAAGCCGCTCCCATGGCCATAAGAAACAATACCAGCGCGGGTATGCCCGACTCCGCGGCCAGTTCCGTATAGGCGTTGTGAGCCACATGCCAGCCTTGATCCACCAGGAGAAAGCAGCCGGGTCCCACTCCGAACACCGGGTGGGTGAGCGCCACCATAACACTTTTCTTCAACAGATCCTTGCGCGCTTCCAGCGACCCCTTGTCTCCGGAGCCTTCTATGTTACCCATGAAAATGCTTTCGACTCGCGCCCGATAGTGCGCGCTGGATATGGCTATACCGAATCCCACCACCAATGCCACAATTGTGACCAAAACTACGTGGCGCCGTTTTCCCTTGATGCCGTATTCCCAAACGCAAATGGCGATGATGATGATAAGAGCCAGCAATCCGCTCCTTGAAGCTGTTAGCACTACACCAACAGCCATAAATGCCAGCCCCAGGATCCACACTACCTTCCTGAAGCCTCGGGCGTGCAACATAAACGCCAATGCCAACGGAAAGCTGATTGCGATGTTAATGGCAAGGTCGTTGGGATTCGATAGAATGCTCTCCTGAATGCCGGAGAGCCGCCCTTCCTGGCCGTAGTTGCGTAGAATGATCGAAAAAAAAGTTACCAACCCCACAGCGCTTGCCTGAATCCACAGGAGCTTCCGCAACTCCTTCATATTCACCACTACCATGCTGATAAGCATGGCCACTATCACGGCCTTCGCGAACTTATCGAAAACCGTGCGAACCGACCCTCCCGGCCAGATCGAAAACGGGATACAAATTATCATCTGAAGAAGGAGCAGCCACAGGATTTTGACCGCTCGCGGTACTTTAACTTTCGTTCCACTCATCATTCCGGCAAGCAGCGCAATGAATGCGATGCCGCCGGATATTCTCGCCATCGGAATGTAAGCCAGGACTCGGATTAAATCCTCGGGCCTGTAGTAATAAAGGCCGAAAAATACGACGAGTGCGCCAAAGATCAGCGGCCGGCGCTCCAGAGGCGCAGGTCGCCCTGCCACTCTGGCGAAGCGTCCCTTGCCGCCTATCCATCTGCTTTGCACCGTCATGAATTCCGTCTCGAGAGTACCTTTCGTTTTCCGGTCAGCTGATTAATGCTGCCCAGTGCTGAACTGCGCCATGGGCACGACAATGTCATGCGGTAAAGTCAGCATCCGTATTCGCAGAAACTGATCTGTCGGCGGCGTCCACTGCTTGTTTTCATACAGCAGCAAGCTCTCACCCTTCCAGTTCGCTTCGTTGCTGGATATCGCAAATTGCCCTAATAATTGGAATTGGTCGCTCTGCAACTGTTCGCGCAGGATTCTCTGCGCCTTGAAGCGAATCGCAAGATTTTGTGACACCACTACAAAACGAACTCCATCCCGCCGGAATGCGTCCGCCAAGGCCTCGCGGGTACTCAGCAGTTCTTCGCTGCCATTCCCAGGCCGGATATCATCCGCATAAAGCAGTTTACGCAAGACCAGGAAATGCCGCCCCGGATCAAGAGCCCGCATGAAAAAGACAAAGTTGCCGGGCACCGGCCCGTCGAAAAGAACGATACCTGCGTGGTATTGACTCACCAGTCGTGCGGCGACATCCCTGTAGCCGGAGATATAAGGTCTCTGCTGGCTCCATGCCGGAATCGACAGCGCCGCTACCAAAACCACGGCCGCGGCCCGCATAGCCAGTCGAAGGCGGGGAACCCGAAAAAATCGGGTGAGCAAACCGACCGCAAAATACACGATCGGAGGAAACCAATAGATGGCGAAACGCGCCTCCGCTTGCCCGAACCAGCTGAAGGTCAAATAGCCGGCCAGAATCCAGCAGACCATCATGGAAGTCTGCCCGCGTTTGTTCCATCGCCGTGCCAGCAACAAACCCAGTGCCGCTAGAATAAGCAGGAGCGGCGAGAACGAACTCGGTAGTGTACTTGCGTAGAAGCTGATCCGTTCCCATCCGCTCATGCGGTGTGAACCCAGATCTGCCGCCACCGCCTTTCCCTGGATAAAGAACATTAGAATGAGAAACGGCCCAGCCAGCACTGCTACCATCCCGGCAACCGCCAGCGCATCCCAGGAAAATATTCGTTTCCACTTCCGCGTTACCAAGAGGGTCAATACGCAGAAAACCGCCAAATATACGCTAGTTTGTTTGCACAACAGAGCCGCCGTCACCCATGCTCCAAACCAATAAAGAGAACTTCTGCGCCCTCGATCCAGAAACCCAATCCAGTGTCGAATGGCAGCCACGCAGAGCGCCAGGGACGGAATTTCCAACATGACGGTCTTCTCGAACAAAAGCACCATGGGAAGCAGTCCCAGAACCGCGGTACTGATGCATGCAGTGTAGGAATCCTGCAAATCTTCTACCAATAAAAACCATTGATAAAGCAGCAGGACGCTGAAGAAGATGACCGTAGCCCGCGCCGCGACTACCGAGGGACCGAGCAACAGGAAGCTGAGTCCCTCAAACAAATAAAACAACGGTGGCCAGTGGAGTATTGCAACTGCGGGATATTGCGCGTAGTAAGCGTAGGCATACTGAACCGGGTGCCGCAGGGGCAAATCGTGCAGGGCATCCGCTACAAAAAGACCGGTAACCGCGTGCTGCGCCTCATCGATGTAGTAATCAAATTCGCCTCTCTGGATGTCGCGGCAAACCACGATGCAGACCAATAAAATGGCTGCCATCAGCATCAACCAGCGACGAAGGGCCTTGTGGCGGTCCAGAGATCGCGGCTCTTGGAGCATGACAGTCTTCTGTTCACTTTGCCCCTCGCTGGTCTTCAGCGCGTCCACGCCGCTCGCCTCCCGGCAATAAAATTGGCCAGAGCCACTACTGCCGCTCCATTCAGCAAGACGAAAGTGCCAGCCGCATCGGCAATGCCCGCCAGCATTCCGCGCTTCACGATGCTGTTCAAGGCTAACGCGCTCAACGCATAAAACGCCAACTGCAAAATCAGAACCGTGCGGTAGAAGGGTCCCCTCAAAGCCAGCGAACTCAACAACAATAAGGCCAGAGCGAATGGAACCGCCAGCCGCAACAACTTGTGGCTCACAAATTCAAACCGTATCGGATTCTGGCTGCTCAGCAACCAGGGCGCCAACTGCACCAACTGGAAATTGCCGCTGAGCGTACGTACTTTTCGGGAAAACTCCCTTCCGGTTCCCAGGCTCGGGGTGTCCCAAGCCTGGGCCCGCGCATCGAACACGGTACGCTTCCCCTGCCGCACTACTTCCATTGGCAAATACACATCGTCCAAAATCGTCTCCGCCGGAACCGTGGACAGCAACTCCCGCCGGACGGCATAAAATGCGCCTGTTGCACCCACCACAGAGCCGGAGGCCGCTTCCAATTCGCGAACCCTTTTCTCGATCCGCCAATACAAACCCAGTCCCTGGCTGCTTTCGCCCTTGGCTGGATCGCCGAGCATCAACTCACCGCTCACGCATCCCACTTCCGGGTCGGCGAAATTCTCCGCCAAAACGCGCACCGCTCCGGGTTCGATTCTCTGGCGTGCATCCGTGAATACCACGATCTCACCGGTCGCCAACCTTATGGCGTCATTCAGACCGGAGGCTTTGCCCTGCGCAGTCCGGTTCAGAACCAGGGCCAGGCGCGATTGGTGCCGGCGGAGAATTGTCTCGGTGTCATCCGTCGACCCGTCTGAAACTATAACGATCTGGCATGAGGGATATTCGATAGCGAATAGGTTCTGTAGTTTTGCTTCGAGGTTCTCCTCCTCGTTACGCACCACCATCAGCATCGATAGCGGCGGCATAAACTCACCTCGCCGAACCGGACGGGAGCGCCACAGCAGCCGCAGCCACAGCCAGCCGGCGTATCCAGCGTAGGTGTAGCCGATCAGAAAAGCTGCGCCCCAGAAAAGCCACCTCATTGCGCTCCCCGTCCCAAGACCACAATCTTGATCGTCTGAAACATGATGAGCAGATCCAGACCGACCGAAGCGTTTTTTATGTAGAACAGGTCGTACTGCAGCTTTTCCCGAGCGTCTTCCAACGTGTTTCCATATTTGTACTGCACTTGGGCCCAGCCGGTTATTCCGGGACGAACCATGTGGCGGACGCCATAATATGGAATTTCCCGGCTCAGCCATTCCACGAACTCAGGCCGTTCGGGCCGCGGCCCTACGAAATGCATGTCGCCCTTCAGAACACACCAAAGCTGCGGAATCTCGTCCAGGCGCGAGGAACGTAGAAATCGCCCTACCTTGGTAATCCGCGGATCGTTGTCGGTCGCCCAGGTCGCGCCCGTGTCAGCTTCGGCATCCTGGCGCATGGTGCGGAATTTGTAACAATGGAAAACTTTTCCTCCACGTCCCACCCGTCGCTGCTTATAAAGCGCAGGGCCCGGGGAACCCAATGTGACCGCAAGAAAAATAAAGGGAAGCAATGGCAGAGAAAGCACAAGGGCGACCAGGGCAAGCAAAAAGTTCAGAACCCTCCGCACCATCCGAAAAAACACACTAAAACGGAATCCGTCGGCGAAAATCAGCCAGCTCGGATAAAGCTGCTCCACCTCGATCCTGCCCGAGATTTTCTCCAGCCAGGACGTTGCCTCCTCGACCCTCACCCCGCCTAGGCGCAGATCCAGTAATTCTTCCACCGGCAACGTGCCACGGCGATCGGGCATGGCAACAATCACACGATGGACTCCTTGCCCGCGCGCTGTTTCGAGCAGGTCGGACGCCACCGACTCCCGGGTTAATCCTCCGCCCTGAATGTTGCCCGTCCACCCGACGACTTCGACGCCTAAAGTAGCCCGCCGCCGCAAACCGTCGACCAGCCTCTCGGCGCGTTCTCCAGTGCCCAGCACATAAACCCGCTCGCGCAGAAACGGCTGCTTCACCATCCAGGCATAGGCGCCGCGCCAGCAGAACAATGTGAAGGTGAGAATAACCAGTCCAAACAGGGCCGAACCATTCCCCGGCATAAAGGCAGGGAATAAGAAGCCCACCGCGGACAGTGCGAGCGCGAGAAATCCCATCACCAGCAAAATTCGCGCGCCTTGTTCCCAATTTTTTTCCAGGCTCGCGGAATCATAGAGATCTAACCAGTGGGAGAGAAGAAGGACCAGCAGGGTAACGAACAAAATCTTGAGATATCCGCCCTCCACATTCAGCAGCAGCCAACTGTCCTGGCTGCGCAATATTGTGGCCAGCACGAAAGAAATCCAAACGATCAAGGCCTCGCCTGCCAGCAAAACTAGCGTGCGTAGCGGGTAGTAGACTTTGAACAGCCGGATCACGGGTTCCCTGTTTCCCTAAGACTTGGAGTCGGTTGTACTACTTTGATTCTCGTCGTAGTAGTAGCGCGTGTAAGGCATCACCTCGGAGTTTGTTCCGTTCAACACCATACCCACCAGCATCTCGTCAGGAAATTCCTGCCGAGCCCTGCGCGCCATATCGACGGGAGTGGAGTTGGAGCGCACCACCATGAGCACTCCATCGCAGGCCTTGGCCAGAACACTGGAGTCGGAAACCGGCACCGCCGGCGGCGAATCCACGATGATCCAATCGAAAAGAGGCTCGACCCGTTGCAACAGGAGCTTCAGCCTGCCGCTGCCAACCAATTCGGCGGGATTGGAAAGTTCATGGCCGCTGGGAATGAAAAACAGATTTTCCATCGGTCCGCGCTGCATAATGGAGAACTCATCGCTTCCACCCAGCAGATAATCCGCAAGTCCGGGAGTCGACGTGGTGCCCAGCATCATATGGAGCCGGGGACTGCGCAAGTCGGCATCGATTAACAACACCCGTCGTCCATGCTGCCGCGCTAAAACCTGTGCCAGGTTTGCGGCGGTGAACGATTTCCCCTCTTTCGGCAGTGCACTGGTAACCAGGATTTTTTTCAGCGCCATCTTGTCGCGCAGGGCATAAAGGCGCGAACGAAGGGTGCGGAATTCCTCGGTTCCCCTTACACCTTCCTCGCCATTGAAGAAGAGCATCGTTCTTTCGTCCGGCGCCCAAATCTGCTGGATACATCGAGCCGTCAGAGTTTCCGGGCTGAAGGGGTTGGGAAATGAGGGCATGGTCGCTGTCAACGGAACACCCCCGTGCGACGCGTGCCCAAGCGGGATATCCGGAGACAACTCTTCCCCCATCGGATCGTGAGGCATTGGAGCCACGGTCGCAGCCTGATATTCAGGTTGGGGCGAACCTCCCTGAGACGCCGCCCGTTCCTGTTCTGCCTTTTTTAAGGCTTCGTGAATTCTGCTCATGACTTCCTTTCGTTGGGGAGGTTTTTGTCATCTTCTCGCAACTGGTTGGCTAAACTGGCGAGCGAGCGTAGGGTTTCCACTAAATCCAACTTGTCCCGGCCTGGGGGCGGGGCAGGCGCGGCGATCGCTCCTGCGATCGTGTTGTCTCCGAGATCGAAATCGCGCGCCACCGTTTCCACTATCGTCGGGGCGATCCGCTTCTGCTGGTCCACGAACGCGCTTACCAGACAATGCTCACATAACAAGTTAATGACCCGGGGAATGCCATTGGCATAACGGTGGATCTCCACCACTGCTTCAGGATCGAAGATTTGCTGCCCATTCGCACCCGCAATCCGCAAGCGCTGCTCGATATATGCCTTGGTTTCCTCCAGCGAAAGCGAATGAGTCTTGGCCCGCAAAGTCAGCCTCTGGCGCAACTGCCGCAGTTGCGGTTGTTTCAACCTTTGCTCGAGTTCCGGCTGGCCTACCAGCACGATCTGGAGCAACTTTTCCGTGAAAGTCTCCAAATTGGTAAGCATCCGGATCTCTTCCAGCACTTCGTCGGTGAGACTCTGCGCCTCGTCAACGATGAGCACTGCGGTTTCACCTGCGCGGTAGCGGTCCAGTAGCCAGTTGTAGAGGCGCAGCAGAATCTGGCTCTTTGATTTGGAATCGCAAGGTATTCCAAAATCCGCCATCATGTAATCGAGGAATTGCGTCGTATTCAGGCGGGAATTGAAGACGAAGGCGGTGGCCACTTGCTGCAGGCGTAGCCATTCGAGGAGTTTGTTGATGAGGGTCGTCTTGCCCGTACCGACTTCTCCGGTGAGCAAAACAAAACCCTTACGGCTCTGGATGCCATAGGTGAGGCATGCCAAGGCTTCCTCGGTGTGCCGCGTCAGGAACAGATAACGCGGGTCCGGATTGACATTAAACGGGTTGGCGCGCAGTCCGTAAAATTCCTTGTACATAGCCTTGTTCGAGGATGCGACTCGAAGCCGCCTTACACTCGGGCGTTTTCCTTGTCACGCTCCGCCCGCTTGTTCCGCTTCCAGAAATTTCCGTTGCCGTTTCCATCAGGTGACATCTCCGCAACCCACGGCATGGCAACCAGCATGGGCAGCTGCAAGGCGGCCTCTGCGTCGGCTTGATTGCGAATCGATTTATCAAGCAATTCCATCCCCAGCGCCAGACTGACTCCCAGTGCCAGACCGGCTCCCAGCCCTCCGGCCGCAAAGAACAGACGGTTCGGAAAACTCGGCGCATCAGGCACGCTGGCTGGGTTCAAGAGCCGCATCTGCTCGCCCTCCTGCTGCTGTTCCATGTTCAGCGCCATATCGGACTTACTCTTGTCAGCCAGCAGATCCTGATAAACCTTCTGCGTGTTGTCGTAATCGCGAGCGAGTTGCTTGTATTGTTCTTCGATCGCCGGACTTAAAGCCACGCGGCTTTGGTAAACGGAAATCTGCCCCTCGAGTTTCTTCTGGTCGCGCGTGGCCTGCGTAATCAGATCCTCGTACTGGTGCACTTGCAGGCGCAATTGACGTATCTCGGGCGGATCCGAGCCTGCCCCTTTGTCTGGCGTAGTGGTGGACGGGTCATTGCTGGCGTGATTGATCTCGTCCAGTTTCTTCTTGACCTGGGCGATGTCGGCTTGCGTCTTGATGACATCCGGATGATCGGCGGTATAGCGCGCCTGAAGATCGATCAGCTGGGTTTGCAACTGCGACAACTGCTGCTGCAGGGTTTGGGGGTTGTTGGATGATTGCGACGCCTTCCAGGCCGCAACTTGCTGTGCCAGCAAGGATTCCGTATAGGTTTTGTCTTGTTGCGCTCGGCTGAGAGTTTGGGTGTTCGCGTCTAGCTGCGAATTCAGCCCCATTAGAATCTTGAGGTTGTTTTCTTCATCCCCAGGAAGCTGCCCCATGTACTGCTTCTTGAAGGCGGCGAGTTTGCCGTCCAGATCATCCAGATTGCGCTTCGTATCCTCAACTTGCTTCCCTAAGAAATTCGTAGTGCCCCGGGCCACGTCTTCGCGCGCCTTCAAATTCTCTTCCAGCATTAACGAGGTGAGTTCGTTGCAAATCTGTTGCGCTTCGCGAGCGTTCGCAGCTGTGTATCTGATGTAAAACCCGGGTACAGCGCTAGACTGAGGACCGGATTTCCTCTTCGGGGCACCCATGGTAGATAAGTCGGTTTCGACGGGTTCGACGGTCATATCGGTACGGATCGCCTCGATCACGTCATCCACGCTCTGTCCCGGCTTAACCAGTCCCGTACGCTCAATCATGGGTTGCAACCGGCTCTGGCTCAGCACCTGCTGCTGCAAGGTGGCAATTCGCTCCGTCAAATCCTCAGTGACCACGGGCTGAACAATCCCCTCCGGCACCTTCTGGCCTTCCACCAACACAAGCGCTTGCGATGTGTATTTAGCGGAAAAGAGGTGGGAAACGGCTAGTCCGGCCAGAGGCGCGAGCACCAGCGGAACTAGAATTACTTTCATCCGGCGACGCAACATCGCCAGATAATCGTCCATGGTCAGTTCGCGGTTTTCCATTTTCTGTATCCGTTCCGCTGCCGTTTTATGGCCAGCCTTAAATCAATCCAGACGGATTGGCCGGGGAGTCCAATCCAATCCGATAGTTCCTACTTCCCGGTTCGAAATACGGCTGCAGGGACCGACCGTTCCACAATACGAGTGGTCAAACGACAATTCATTGAAGTGAAAGCTTGCAAAGCCATGAAAATTCCGCCCGAACATCCTATGGAACGCGACCCCGGCAAAACCATACTGGTAGACATCGGCGCTGACTCCCTCGGCGCTGGCTCCCGTGCAAATCTGACCCTGCGGACACGATTCAGGAGTGGCGCGGCTGTTACGGGAGTACCCGAGATCGCTTGAGACGCTCCAAACCCGGGACAATGGCCGGGCCGCGCTCAGGCTCGCGATGTCGCTCTCCGCTCCGGCAAAAAAACCTGACCCATTCGTTAAAAAGTGCCTGAAGGACGCGGCCAGCGTGGCTTTTGGAAACTGATAGCGGAGTTCCGCCTGCCCAGCGGTTGAGATAATGAGATCGTTTGCAAGTTGAGTAAATTGCGGACCTATTGCGCCGATGAAATCCATACGGCCGGAAATACGATGCCCCCACATTAACTGCAAGACGTCGTCCTGAAAAGAAACGCCGGTGGAGAATTGAAAGTCCTGATACCCGTATACGATGGCTCCTTGATCGTGCGGGCCCAATATCCGGTTATAACCAGCTTGGCCCGAATACTGACTGTCTCCAATGAATGCATTGCCTATCCCAGGCTCATTCTCAAGAAAATGTACGAACCCATATCCAAATGAGCCGGTGATGGAAGACTTGGGAGTCAGCGTTTCGACAGCGTCGGCCACGGTGACATTCATGATGCGCGGGACTTGCCCCAAAGCTCCAAACGTCGAACCGCCGAAGAAAACGCCGATATCGCCCAAACCGGCGCCCGTGGCCGCTGCGGATCCATAGGAGCTACCGAAAGCCCCTTCGGGTTGGTAGCTAAAGGCATCCCGAACTGTAAACTGGCCCCGTTTCCAACTGATCTTCTGAGAAATGCCCATCTCTTCGACCTGCCGTATACCGATGCCTCGGACGTTGTAATTTCCAACGCCCCCCAGGTAGTCGAGCGCAAGCGTGTAGTTGCTCCAAAGGCGCATCAACTCCAGGCTACCTTCCGCTCTTGTTACGGACTGAAGCTGCGATCCGCCCAAGTTATTCTCAATATTTGTGTCAGCCGACTCACTGACGTGGGCCCCCGCCTGTAAGTAGCTCAAGGGAGCGGCGTGAGGTTCCAGGTTTGGCAAATCCAGTCCCGATATCGGAGGATTTTCGCTGATGCTTGGCACCTGGTTCTCGGTTCCGTAGGCAGGTGCTGGCTGCGGGGCCTGGCCGCTATCGGGTTGCTGAGGATTCGTAGAATCCTGCCCCCACACGAGGTTCACCCCTGCCGCGAGAACCATTAAGAACAATATGCTTCGAAGGATAATCATGTCGCTATGGAACCACCACGGTGTCGCCCGGCTGCAGCATAATGTTCTGCTGCGGGTTCTTGCCTTTCACCACTTCCTTGTAATTGAAAGGCAGTTTCACCTGTTGGCCATTTTCGGTTCGCAACAGATAGATTTTTTTCAAGTTCGCGAATTGAGTAAAGCCTGCGGCGGAGAGCGCCTGCAGCATGGTCATGTGCGGGAGTAGTGGCATGGCCCCGGAGTGCGCCACTTCGCCGCTGACAAAAATTCTGCGGCTGTTCATTGCAGCCACCACTACGGTCACTCGGGGGTCGGCAATGTACTTCTTCAGTTTCTCCGTGATGGAGGCCGCCAGTTGCATGGGGGTTAACCCCGCTGCCGGTAGGTCATTCAACAAGGGCAGAGAGATCTTCCCGTCGGGCCTGACCGGCAGCGTCGCCGTAAGATCGGGTTCTTTCCAAACCGAGATGTGCAAGGTATCGTCCGAGCCAATCACGTAGTCGGCGGAATTACTCGGCGCAGGTGCGCTAGCGGGCGAAGCCGACGTGTCGGTAGGCCTGGGCGCATCGTGATTCGAATTCTCCTGGGCCCACGCGCTTGTGCTTGCGCACCAGAACAGCAGCATAAGGCCCGTGAGACTTACTACCTTTTTCATCCGCTCTCCTGTCTAATCCTGAGGCTTGGGATTGCAGCCGTCCATCATTTGTGAGGCAGACACGCCTGGTGACAAATGTGCCGCTCTGAGAGTTCCCTCTGGTGCCCAATGAGGTCGAGTTTTTGCGCCGATCCCGCCTTTACCGCTGCTGCCTTCGTTCGTTTCGCGCCGCTGTCAGCCCAGGCACAATGTTCCCTTCGGACCAGTGCTTCAAAAGCACTGCTTGAACCGTTTTGCATCAGCGAGCGGCGCCCTGCGTGATTTAAGCGCAGTGTGCCAACCCGCGCTCAAAAGGGAGAAAAACTACGTAGTAACATTACATCGTTCCGCACAAAAGGAAAAGAGTCTAGGCTCCTCAGCACCCAGTCACTAGACCCAATCGTCCACAGTCTCTAGACTCCAAGGTCGAAAGCTGAAATCCGCTTCCAGCGCGGTTTTCGCCTTACAATAAAGACCTCCAGGTTACAAAAGTGACCCTGTACATCGCGGTCTCAAAGTACTCGGAGGACGACGAGGCAAAGATCGTTCTGGTTGTTGTTTAAAGATAGCAGCCAGCCGAAGGGTTCGCAACTAGACCAGAACGTTTTGGCTTGGGTATCCGATAGGATGCATCACAGAGGCCAGTCTTCGACGAAGCCCGAGTGAAGAGACGGGATCCCAGCCTTGCCGAACTTTGCTCTGACACGCCGAACGTTGCCAAGGCAGCATCTCTCCGGCGGACGAGCCTGAATTTCGCGACTCTTGTGCCAGCACGGCGAGCGCAGGGAGGGTTCTGCGCTTACCGTGCCGGCTTCATTCGCCACATTAGGCAGATACGCTGATGCCTCCACCGGCGGACGCAACTGCGTTTGCGGTAGTAGCAGCGCTGGCGGTCGAAGCTGGGCTCGTGCTCGAAGCTGGGCTGGTAGCGGAAGGCCCGGCCAGATTCAACACGATTTCTTCGTCGCTGTTGGCATTGAGATTGAGCGTCACTTCCTGCGCATTCGGGTTCTGCTGATTTCCCACGCTGATTGAGAGCTGCTCCACGCCGCTGCTCGATGCGCTGCCGAGGCTGATCGTGATTTGCTCCGGAGTCGAACTTCCATTGCCGAGGTTGAGCACAATCTCCGGTCCGCTCGTGCCCGTGCTGGTGGTCGAGCTTGAGGTTGGAGCGGAACTCGCGGTCGAAGTACTGCCGCTCCCGCTACTCAGATTGATAATAATTTCCGGTCCGGGAGAACTCGCGATCGGGGTTAGTGTGGGCGCGGCGGTCACGACGGGAGCGGGATTGTTTGGGCTGCCGGGGTTGGCGATCGGCGTCGGAGTTCCGCCGCCCGAACGCTGAAACGTGCTCTGCAATGTGGCAAACGCCTGCTGCGCTGTCGCCAGATCTCCCGATTGCAAGGCCGCTCCGATGGCGTTGAAATCCTGCTCCCGGTTTGATAGTGCAAAAGCGTTCCCGCTGGCAAACGGGCCGCTCTGTCCCAGGGTTGTAATGTTGTTAAATTCGGTTTGGGCTGTAGCCAGGTCGCCACTGTTCAGGGCCTGCCCCAGTTGCTGAAGATCGCTCCGCCGGGTCTGGAAATACTGCTGAATCTGCTGATTCAACGAACTGCTGGAAACCGCTGCTGTCGACATAAGTCTCTCCTCAGAATCAATTCTCTGTGATTGCGCTTGGCAAGGCTGCTTGCCACTCAAGGGCCACATCGGCGCAGCAGGATGGAACTTTAAGATTTAAGGTCGCTAAGCTTGACTGAGCTAAGCGTAGACTTCGACTGCACGATGGAGAAATGTGGTTTCACCGCAGAAATGTCGCCCCGGCTATCGCGGAGTTCAACTGAGCGCTTCGAGCTTCGACGAGTAGCGAGCGTCTAATGGCTGGTGGCGCCGCTGTCATTAGTGACCATAAGGCTCGAAACGTTCACCGGTTCAAAGTCGCCCAAGGAGAGGCTGGTAAGACAGGAAAGATCGTTATCGTTCCAGCGAGCGTCGGGTGTACCGATCAGCCCACCGCTATCTCCATTGTCGGCGAGGATGATTCCATAGTTTCGGAAGGCCGTGATAATGATGGCCGCTTGCGGACTGGTGGAGGCACACGCCGGGGTTCCGACCGAAGCTTTTAGCCGGTAGATCTCGCCCGCCGCTCCAGACATGGTGCAGCTTTGCGGCGGAGAAGATTGCGAAATTTCTGATTCCGTGGGAATGGCAGCTCCCGATGTATCCTTGCAACTCCCAACGCCCGCCGTTTCCGTGGCTGGCCACACCCAGTAATTCAGCATGTGATTCAGGGTGAATCGGATGGGGTGCTCAATCGTCCCTGTCGGCGCGCTGGGCGTCCCGGTCCCGATCACTTCGTCGGCGTTAGCCAGCAGTGGACCTACCGGAAGCCCCGCGGCATCCGACGTACCCTGCCCCTGCGGCGTCAGGTTATTCGAAGAGACATCGGGCCAGAGCGCATTCGAGGAGTCGGTCCACGGACCGCCTTCGTAGATCCCCTGCCACATTTCGTAAAGGGCAGGATTGTTGCCATCGTCCGCCTCCAGGTAAACCAGAACGTGCCGGTCTCCCGTCGAGTTGCTTGTGCCTTCCACTGGGGCATTCGCCGGAATCGGGCCAGTCGTAAAGTAAGACTGATACAGCGTGGTCGTGACTGACACGTCCGCCTGGTTGTAAGGCACTTCTACTGCCGGAATTCCATTGGGGAAGGGAGCGTTCGAATTGTTCCCGAAAAATGGCTTCACCGTGGCGGACAAATAGCCACTGTACATAGGCGCTGCGGGGGAAGTATCTACCGGCAAGCTGGTGCTGGCTGCGTCCACCCGATGGTGAAAAATGGAAGTGGACGGGAAAACTTTTGCCAGAAATGCATTGCTGCCGTTGATGGCAATGCTGATGCCTTGAGTGGCCTGTGCGCTGGTCGAATCGGTGACTACGAATTCGGGCGTGTAGGTCCCTTGACCGCCGATCAAAGAACTGCTTACGTTCCCCGTGCTCGGATTGAGGGACATTCCCTCGGGTAATGGAGGAAAGCTGGCATTCGTGCTTACCGAATAGGTATAAGGGGGGGCGCCACCGCTGGCGATGATAGTGCACCCTGTATAAGCTGCGCCCTGGGTTCCACCCGGGCAGGAGGTGGTTGCGATCGCCAAAGGACCCCCAGCCGAGGCCACCGTCACGCTTGATGTGGATGTTGTCGAACCCACGGCATTGGTCGCAGTTAGCGTGTAAGTCGTCGTCGCCGTCGGGTTCACCGTCGTAGAGCCACTCGCCGACGTGGATGTAAATGTCCCCGGCTTAATCGCAATACTCGTCGCCCCGCTGGTCACCCAGCTCAGCGTGCTGCTAGAACCCAAACTGATCCCCGTAGGGTTGGCTGCGAACGAGCTGATGGTTGGAGCGCCCGGGGTGCCAGCGTTAACCGTCACTGTTGCGGTGGATGTGCTCGATCCTGCGGCGTTGGTCGCAGTCAACGTGTAGGTGGTGGTCGCCGTCGGACTCAGACTGGTCGACCCGCTCGCGGATGTTGATGTAAAGGCCCCCGGTGTAATCGCAACACTCGTCGCCCCGCTAGCCGCCCAACTCAGCGTGCTGCTGGTTCCGGAAGTGATGCTCGCCGGATTCGCTGTAAACGAGGTAATCGTGGGAACGGAGCCTTTCCCCGTAGGGGAATTTGTCGAACTCACCGACCCGCAGCCCGACAGCCCCAGATACGCCAGCAGAATGAGGAACAACCCGCGAAATCTCACTCTGGCGGAGTTGAGCCTCCGAAGGTTCAGTTTGGCCTTGGAAGATAAGTCGGTTACGTCCATGCGTCCTCGTGTCGGCGGCAACGCTCACCACGAGTGACGCTAGCCTATGGCCCTCTGCAGAACTGGTGTAGATTCCTATGGTTGTAGTACCCCGGACCTACTCCGCTCGCCCATAAATCGGATCATCAGCGCAGTCCGACGTAGCACCGCTGAACTGATTCGCCCTTGCCGTCGAAATTGTCGAAGCGCAAACGCCGGAACGCCTACTTCACAAGGACTGTGCCGGTCATTTTCGGATGGATGGTGCAGTAGTAGGAATACGTTCCTGCCTTGGTGAATGTGTAAGAGAACTTGTCCTCCGTATCCATCGCCTTGGACTTGAACAGACCCTCTGTGCTGGCCGAGGTGTGAGGAATATCGTCATGATTTATCCAAGTGACGGTGGCACCCACGGGAACGGTGACCGTCTGCGGACCGAAACTGAAGTTGTCAATCTTAATTTCGGTGGTTGTCGTCGGAGGCTGGCCTGACGCGCTCTCAGCGGGCAATCCCGCCGCCAACAACAGGACGATGGCAATCACGGCCGTCGTTGTGAAAGTAGCAAGGTATAGATTTTTGCTTTTCATATTCGTGTCCTTTTCAACGTCAATCTTCTTTCTAGCGTCGGGTCGGATAGACAAACCCTGCCGATCGCCTCTGTTACCTACGCTCCGGTCGACCCGAGCGGCGAATCGACAATCGCCAGACTGCGGCCGCTCACCAGATAGTTCACATCGGTGACGCCGAGCACACTCTGCAACTGCTCGGCCGGCACCTTCATTGGCCCGGCGGACGGAGCCGTTCCCGGCGCCGGCTGAGGGAAAGCTGTCGACATGGCGGTGTGGAAGGAAACCTTACCTTCTACTTTCTGCATGATCTGGTGAATGTGGCCATTTAACACGGTGACGGAACCGAAGCGCTTGACGTAAGACAAAGCTTGTTCGCTATCGTCGGTTCCCCAACCCCAATCGGGATAGATCGTCCATAGCGGAATATGCGCAAAAAGCACGATAGGAGTGCTGGCAGATCGGCCGTGAAGATCGTCCTCAAGCCACTCCAGTTGCTCGTGGCCAAGCGACCCCATTCCACCGGCTTTTAAGTTGGCGACGTTTACTAGCCCGACAAAGTGCACGCCCTTGTGGTCGAAGCTGTACCAACCGGTACCCTTGGTCCCTTTGCCATAGCGCTCGAGAAACTGCTCACCATTGTCAGAGAGCATGTCATGCTCACCCGGCACAAAATAAATTTGCTTCGCCGACGCACCTTTCAGTGCTTGGTCGAGCGTGTCGAATTCGCTCGGCTTCGAGAGCTGGCTCAGATCACCGGTGTGAATAATGAAATCCGGTTTTTGCGGCATGGCATTGATTTTGTTGATCGCGGTTTGCAGAGTGGCGGTGACGTCGGGATTCGCGGGTTTGTTAAAGCCAATATGACTGTCGCTAATTTGTACAAAAGTGAAGTCCCCGGCTTTGCCAGCCCCCTTGCCGTAACTCTTGGCGAATGCCCCGGACACCGGAATGCCGCCGCTCATTGTCCACACCAGTCCGGTACCCGCCCATGCCATGCACTTCAGGAATCCGCGACGATCGACTCCATCATCATTGAGGTCTTGCAAATTCTGATCGATAAGATCTGGTTTCTTGTCTGGCATTTGCCCTCCGTTGTTTTGCAGCGTTCTGAGTTGATAACTGGAGTAACTCACTTTTATTCCCAAGCGGAAGAAATGTTCGAAGATCGGAGAATCTAACTTGGCAGGTTCACTCCGCTGAGGAAGCCGCCCAGATGCCCAGTTACTACGATAACCGCGACCGCGGCAAACTCCAGGACCAGACGGTAGCTTGGCAAGTTTAGGGTCCGCCGTCGAGCGCGGAAGTGAACCCACCACACCAGCCAGATCAGAACGCTCGATACACAAGCAAGCACAAGATGCAGTAATAGAATGCCTTTTAACCTCTGTCCTTCGAGTTGGAACTGCCACGCGAGGACTCCTGAAGCCAGCACCGGGAATGTTGAAATAGTGGCCGCCAGCAGGTTGAAATATGCAGCTTCGGCCAGGCCGCGATACTTCTCCCATTGGGCGACGACGTCGAAGGCTACAGCAGCGATAAACAGCGCGATTGGAAAATGAATAAGCACTATATGTTGCGCATGCTTGGCTAAGAGTGCCGATTTAACATCAAAAGGATTTACCATTGCCTGATTTCTTCCCCTCTGTAGCTGACTAGATCTATCGATCTCCTGTTACAGAACCGAACACGTCCCGTCTTTATTCCACGGTATTTATTTCTGGCCCCTGGGAATAAAACGACTGCTAGCTGGTTTACTCTTATGTGGATCTCGGAGAGATTTGTCATTGGAATCGTTCGAGCAGTTGGCCATGCCTTACTTCGATCGGCTCTATAACTTCGCCTGCTGGCTGACTCAGGACCGCCAGGAGGCCGAAGATCTGGTGCAGGAGACTTACGTCAAGGCGCTCAAGGGATTTTCTTCCTTCCAGCCGGGCACAAATTTTCGCGCCTGGATCTATAGAATTCTGAGAAACACGTTTCTGACTTCCCGCACTGGTTTGAAAACGACCTCAACCGTTCCGCTCGATCTCGAAGCCGAAGAGGAAGCTTTGCCCGTGGCGAATGAAACGCCAGAGAGCATCCTGTTACGGCGGTCGGATGGAGATCTCATCCGGCAGGCCCTGGAACATCTGCCGGTCATCTACCGGGAGGTGCTCCTCCTGTGCGAGGTTGAAGAAATGTCCTACCAGGAGATCTCTGCCACGCTCGCTATCCCCATAGGCACGGTGATGTCGCGCCTATCGCGCGCCCGCAGATCGCTTGGTCAAGAACTCCGACAACCGTCAGGAAAAGTTGAACTCAAGGTGAACCATGGTGTGTGATCCCTGGAAGGAAAAACTCGACACTTACCTGGACGGTGAGTTGCCCGACGAGCAGATGCACGTGTTCGACGCCCATATTCGCAACTGCACTTCCTGCTCGGCCGACGCACTTGGCCGGTTACAGATGAAGCGGGCGATTCAAGTCGCGGGAAAACACTTCACTCCGAGTTCCGACTTCCGTAGACGCGTGCAGCAGAGCATCGCCCAGAAGCCGCAGCGGAGTTTCCGCCTTGAATGGGTGTTCGCCGCGGCAGCAGCGGTGATTCTGGTGGCGGGGATATTGACCTCCGGCTATTGGGGCGCCCGATCCTCCAGAAATCAAGTTCTAAGCGAGATTGCAGACTTGCACGTGGCTACGCTTGCCAGTTCGTCGCCAGTGGATGTGATCTCTACCGATCGTCATACTGTGAAGCCGTGGTTCCAGGGGAAAATTCCGTTCTCTTTTAATTTGCCAGAACTCGAGAATTCGCAGTTCTCACTGGTGGGCGGACGCATGACGTATCTGGATCAAGCTCCGGGCGCAGAGCTAATTTACGACATCCGCAAACACCACATTTCTGTTTTCATCTTCCAGGAACACGCGTTGAAATTGTCCGCCAGCTTACGCGAGAATTCTTTCTCGCCAAGAAACTTACCCTTCAACATGGAAACGTGGAGTGAAGGCGGCCTTCGCTATTTCGTGGTAGGTGATGCAAGTCCAGCGGATATCGATAATCTGGCGAAGCTGTTTAAGGCCGCCTCGTAATCTGACCCGCATCTTCCTGAATGGTGGAAGCAAGTGAAGGAGTACGCCGCACTCCCGCTAGTATTTGACCTTTCTTTTGCATAGCGGTATAAATCACCAGTCTGGTATTTGGGAAGGCGGTTGGAATCCGCCACTGCCCCGCAACTGTATTCGCTGAGAACTGGGCTCAATCACGCCACTGGAATTTTCTGGGAAGGCTGCTCAGGTTCGACGAAGCGTAAGTCAGGAGACCGGCCAGACATACCCTAGGCGTATTCGACTTCGATGGGAGAGTCGGAGAGCGTTCTGACGATTCATCTTTTTCCTCCGTCTGAAAGCTGCCTGTAGCATCCCGCTCGCACAGGGCGCACTTGCCCGCGGTGAGCATGCCGGATCGATCTAAAAAAACCATCACGCTGGTGCTGGGCGGCGCGCGCAGCGGCAAGAGCCATTACGTCCAGAAGCTTGCGGCGGCGTTTGCTTCTGTCGCTTTCGTGGCAACGGCCCGGCCCATCGACGAGGAGATGCAACGGAAGATTGAACATCACCGCGCGGATCGTCCTCCGGAGTGGCGAACCATAGAAGAGCCGCTCAATCTCGACCGGGTATTGCAAGAAGAAGGAGCAAAGTATCCAATCATGGTCGTCGATTGCCTCACTCTTTACGCAGCAAACTTGCTTGAGGCCGAGCAGCAAAATCTTATCGGCATTGAAGAAAGATTGCGGCGATTCTTCGCAGAGTTGCGCTCGGCCCCCTGCTCGATCGCGCTGGTATCGAACGAAGTAGGCAGCGGAGTCGTCCCCGTCTTTCCGCTCGGGCGCCAATATCGCGACCTGCTGGGAGAGCTGAATCAACGGGTCGCCAGTATTGCGGACAACGTTCTGCTCATGGTCGCCGGACTCCCCCTTGCGCTCAAGGGCGCGATCGAGGTGCGCTCATGAACAAGGCGCAAATCCAGCCGGGGATTCTCTTGCTGCTCTTTTCAATCGCGCTTCCCTGCTTCGCCAGCCGAACCGTCAAAGATGAACTGGGGCGTAGCGTCGAGGTTCCAGATCATCCTCATCGAGTGGTTTGTCTGATTCCCAGTGTCGCGGACATCGTGTATTCGATGGGTGCCGCGGACGACGTGGTTGCGGTAAGTGATTTCACGAAGTATCCGAAAGAGGCAACTCAGAAGCCAAAGATAGGGCTACCGCTTGACCCTTCCATCGAGACCATCGTCGCACTCCATCCGGATCTTGCACTCGGGACCGGTGAACTGAATAGCCTGGAGTTCGCGAGCCAGTTGCAGCGCCTGGGAATACCTGTCTTCATGGTCGATCCGCATGGGATCGAAGGCATCTACGCTTCAATTCTCAGCCTGGGCAGCGCGCTAAACCGCGACCCAGACGCGAGTCGCTTGACCGCCCAGTTGCGTTCGCGCGTCGCCGCCGTGAAAGCTCGCGTAGCTGGCAAGCCGAAAGTTCTTGTTTTGATGATGATCTGGTACGACCCGGTCGTGACAATCGGAAAGCATACTTTTATCAGCGAGCTGATCGCCTCTGCCGGCGGCGAATCCATCACCGACGACATTACGCAAGAATGGCCGCAAGTAAGTCTGGAAACGATTGTAAGCCGCCAGCCAGAGGCGCTTCTCTTGATGCGTGGCTCGGCAATGACGGCCGAGAAATTAAAGACTCTTCCTGGCTGGGGACAACTGAAAGCCGTGCAACAGGGGCGCATCTTTTACACCGACGAGCGGATCGAACTTCCCAGCCCGGTCGCATTCGATGCATTGGAGGACTTAGCGAAACAACTTCATCCGTAAGCATTTTTAAAGCGCGATTCGTAAAAGTACGAGCCTACCGATCCGGAGGCTCTCAACCAAAACAACGGCAGAATGTCGGGAAGCGCGGTGAAAGTCCGCCACTACCCCGTAACTGTAAACGCCAAGAACTGGGCAGGCAGGTGACTGCAGCCACTGGGGATCAATCCCTGGGAAGGTTGCCCAGTTCGTCGAGGCGTAAGTCAGGAGACCGGTTCTGCCACACCAATTTCCGAGGGGAAAACATGAACGATTTCACGCAGCACCATCCACATGGAAGATTTTTCTTCCTTCTCCTGCTCCCATCTCTGTTCACGCTGGCAGCGCACGCCGCAACCGTTCGCGGCACCATCGCTGATTCGCTCGGCGCCGTCATTCCGAAAGCGCGAGTCCAACTCATCGCCAACCAAAAAGTTGCCGTTTCCACCACCGCGGATGGCGAAGGAAGATATGAATTCCGCGAGGTGCCCGCCGGCCGCTATCAGGTTCGGGCCAGCGCACTTTCTTTTGACTCGGCCACTGGCAAGCTTTTTTATGTCGGGCAAAACGCTAACGCGAACGAAGATCTGCTTCTTGCCATCGGCGTAGTCTCCCAGGCCGTCACCGTCACAGCCACCGGAACACCCACACCTGAGGCACAAGTTGGAGCCTCCGTCACCTTACTTCCGAAAGACGAATATGCCGACAAATTGGATGTGCAAGATGCTTTGGGGCTAGTCCCCGGCGCGCAACTCGCCCAAACCGGACAGCGCGGCGGAGAGAGCGATTTATTTGTGCGAGGGGGAAACAGCGACGCCAACAAAGTTCTCTTCGATGGAATCCCCGCCAATGACATAGGTCGTGCAGTTGATTTTGGCGTGCTCTCTTCGACCGGTGTAAGTCAAGTTGAAGTTCTGCGAGGCCCGAACAGCGCTCTATACGGTTCTGACGCGCTTGCCGGAGTGGTGAGCCTTACCACTCCGCGGGGCGTCACTTCCCTGCCCGAACTCACCTATTCAATTGACGGTGGAAATTTCGGCACCTACCGGCAGGAAGGAATTCTCGGCGGAAGCTACAGGCAGTTCGATTATTTTTCGGACTTCGCTCGCCTGGACACTACCAACGATATTCCTGACGATTCGTTTCACAATGCAACCTATGCCGGAAATTTTGGCTGGACTCCGAAGCCGAACACTGAATTTCGAGCGACCGTGCGGCGTTTGACCACGGCGGTGGGGTTGCCGAATGCCATTCAACTTTACGGAATCCCCGACGCTGCGGGCCAGAAAGATCAGCAGCTCTTGATCGGGGCCACATTCCAGCAGCAGACCACGCCACGCTGGCACAATCTGTTGCGTTACGGAGCTCTTCGCCTGCGCTCGCAGTACACCGACTATGCTCCGACTGGGATTCCCTACGACTCGCCAGTTGAGGGGCCGGAATATATCGGCGCGCCGGTCTCACTGCGTGGAGCGAATGGATATTCGGTGAGCGGGCAGGCAATTTTCCAGTACGCTGAAACCTATCCCAATCAATCTCTAACCAGCACCGATCGCGATTTTGTTTACGCCCAGACCGATTACCAGATCAGGGTGCAGCTCACCGCACTGTTCGGCTTTCGCTACGAAGCCGAGCGGGGATCTGTGCAGCCGGCTTACGGTCTCCCTCCCGCCAATCGCGGCAACTACAGCTACACCATGCAACTGGCGGGCACTTTGAAGAACCGTTTTTATTACACGGTCGGCAGCGGCATTGAGGACAATGCCGTGTTCGGAATCGCCGGCACGCCGCGGGCATCGCTCGCCTACTACTTGCTGCGGCCGGACACTTCCAGATTTTTCAGTGGAACCAAGCTCCGCGCAAACTTCGGTACTGGCATCAAAGAGCCCAGCCTCTCCGATGCTGGGATGTCTTTGTTCAGCCTGCTCCAGACAATCTCCAACGGAGAGCAACTGACTTCCCAGTACCACATCTCTCCTATTGGAGCTGAGCGTTCTCGCACTTACGACGGAGGCATTGAGCAAAGCCTTTGGGATGGCCGGGCAAAACTCGGAATCACATATTTTCACAACGAGTTCACCAATTTAATCGAATATGTTCCCAGCCAGGGATTGATCGATCTCGGCATCCCTCAAACTATCGTGAACCAACTCTCCGGAGCGTCGCAGTTCGGAGCCACCGTGAACTCTCAGGCATTCCGCGCCCAGGGTGGCGAGACGGAAGCCGAATACCGCTTGGGACACAGTCTCGTGGCTCGCGGCGGGTGGACCTATTTGGACGCAGTTGTGCAACGATCCTTCACCAGCGATGCAATCGGGCCCAGTTTCAACACCGCTTCGAACTTCTCCAACATTCCAATCGGAATCTTTTCACCGCTAATCGGCGCACGTCCGTTTCGACGCGCTCCTCAGACCGGTTACACGACGGTCGTCTATCATCATTCGCGTTGGACAGCGTCGTTGACCGGAACGTTCGTCGGCAAGCGCGATGACAGCGACTTCCTCTACGATAGAGATGGAGGAACCACCCTGTTCTTGCCCAATCGCAATCTCGATGCCGCGTATCAGAAAGTGGACCTGGGAGGTGGCTATCAGATAAACACCCGGGTCGATGTTTACGCCGATCTGCAAAATGTTCTGGACCGCCACTATGATCAGGCTTTCGGTTATCCGGCACTACCATTTACTTTTCGCTCAGGCCTCCGCATCAGATTGGGAGGCGAGTCGTGGAAACTGAAATAAAAGAAGCGATTTCCGCGGACTCCCGCGCAGATGCACGCAGACATGGATTCTCTGATCGCGCTTTTTTTCTGCTCACGATTGCGTTCTTGCTGGTAGCTCTCGCCGCTGTGCTCGTGCTCTCGGTGGGAATGGGGGCCGTACGGATTGGCGTTCGCGAAGTGCTCGTTTCGTTGCTTAACTGGCATAGCTCCGACAGTACGAATTCCGTGATCCTCTTCCAAATCCGCCTGCCCCGCGTCCTGGCCTCGGCACTGGTGGGAGCTGCGCTCTCCGTGGCAGGGCTTCTATTTCAAGGGCTTTTCCGCAATCCCATGGCTGATCCCTACGTGATCGGCACGTCGGGAGGAGCAGCCTTGGGGGCCGGGCTCGGACTTTTTCTGCTTCCTCGTTTTTCTTTTCTTGGATTCGGCGGGACCGCCTCCATGGCATTTTTCGGAGCGTTGGCGAGCATGGCGCTCGTATACTGGCTGGCCCGCACCGGGGGCAGAGTTCCCGTGATCACTCTTCTGCTCGCGGGTTTCGCGGTCAGCACGATGCTCAGTTACTCCACATATTTTCTGGTGATCCTCGACGACAATTTCGGCCTGCGCACGCGCGTGCTCGCCGCATGGCTGACTGGAGTCATCGCAGTTCCCCGCTGGACTCAACTTGAAGTCACTTCCGTCATGGTCGGTTTCGGTTTGGCTTGCTGCTTTCCTCTGGCTCGCCGCTTGAATACCTTGGCGCTGGGCGACGACTATGCGCGTCAAGTTGGCGTCCGCGTAGAAAGAACGCATCTTGCCATCATTCTTACCGGCTCATTCATCACAGCTGCCGCGGTGTCGCTGGGAGGTGTAATCAGCTTCGTAGGACTGATCGTTCCGCACATGGCGCGACTCCTCATGGGACCGGATCACGTTCGCCTTCTGCCGGTAACAGCTCTTGCAGGGGCGATTTTCTTGATCTTGACAGACACTCTCGCTCGGACCGTCCTGGCTCCCTCTGAGATTCCGGTCGGTCTCCTCACCGCATTTATCGGCGGCCCGTTCTTCCTCTACCTTCTGCGCCGTACGAGACGGGAGTACGCGTTATGACTCCCTTGCTTGAATTCGAGAATGTCTCGTTTAGTTTCGGGAGTCGTTCTGTCTTCGATAACCTTAGCTTCACAATAGAACACGGAGAGCGTTCGGCACTGATCGGCCCGAATGGCGTAGGAAAAACCACGCTCTTGCGCCTCGCCGCCGGAGTAATCACTTCCTCGAGCGGTGCGGTTTCGCTCGCAGGACGCACAGTCGATACTCTACGGCGAGGAGAAGCTGCGCGGCTGGTGGCCAAGGTACCGCAGCGATTCGAGGTGCCGTTCGATTTCACGGTCGAGCAGATCGTGGAGCAGGGCCGCACGCCCTATCTAGGCCTGTTTGCCGCTTTCCAGCGTCATGACCGCCGGGCGGTCGACCGCGCTCTGGAACTTGCCGATGTCACTTCTCTGCGATCTCGCATCTTCAACGAACTCAGCGGAGGAGAACGTCAGCGAGTCAAGATTGCTCTGGCACTGGCGCAAGAACCGCGTTTGTTGCTGCTCGACGAACCCACCCAAAGCCTTGATCTGGGCCGAAAACTCGAATTGCTGGCACTCGTCAGAACGTTATGTCACGAAGGCGTTACCATCCTGGCTGCGATGCACGATCTTCAGTTGATCGAAGGAACATTCTCGTCTGTCATGTTGCTGGAGCCTAACCAGGAACTGCGCAAAGGCCCGCCGCAAGATATCTTGCGGGCTGATATTTTGGAGAGCGCCTTCAATTGTCCTCCCCGGCAGCCAAAGTTAGCTGGTGAGAACCGCGCATTGTTGGAGAAAATGCTATGACCACTCTCACCGTAAGCAGCCTATCCGAACTCGTCAGGGAGATTGACGCCCCCGATCCCAAATGGATGCTGCACGCGCGCGCCCGTCTCGACAGTCTTACTAAGCCGCTCGGCAGTCTCGGTCGCCTCGAAGACATCGCGGCGCGCCTCGTATCGATCAGAAAGGGTGATGAGAGCCTG
>Ga0116135_1000145_pt1 | contig 36008 bp, 38 predicted proteins | sample June2015DPH_20_1_FD_89738 | JGI IMG/M metagenome (GOLD analysis project Ga0116135, IMG submission 89738) | Peatland microbial communities from SPRUCE experiment site at the Marcell Experimental Forest, Minnesota, USA - June2015DPH_20_10 | ecosystem: Environmental > Terrestrial > Soil > Wetlands... | reverse complement strand
GTAGGACTACGCATTTGGTGTAGTTCCAGTACTCGTATGTTACCTTAAAGTATACATTTGACTTGACCCGTCGCGCGATCCAAGTTACAACTCAGACGGTCGATTTCCTCCCCAGCCAGGAGTCAACGAATGAAGCGTATGGATCTCTCGACGCCTAACCGAGTCCCATTCCTTCGGCCTGCTTCGTTCGTAAGACCCCGACGGCCCAACGACCCGCCGCAACAGTCACTCAAGAAATAGTCCGTCCGCAAGCGGAAGCAGTAGGCTCCGCTATCAGCGGTCAAGCAGCTAGATTCAATCGAAAATCTACCGCATCGCCCCGGCCCCTCTTTGGGCGCTTGACTTCCCTTAGAGTGTCTTCGAAAAGGAACCCGATGATTACTAGGGTTGTAGCCGTGGAGTACGTACATCGCATGAGAGGTGGATCGCAATCCCATTTGCTGCGGTGTTCGGACGGGGAATATTACGTAGTGAAATTTCAAAACAACCCGCAAGGGGCGCGAACGCTTGTGAATGAAATGTTGGGAGCGGCTTTGGCAGCTCGATTGGACCTCCCGGCGCCGGAGACCGCTATCGTGGAGGTCAGCGACCCTCTCATACAGCATTCGGAAGATTGTGCAATTCAACTTGGCCGCGGGCGTATCGCCTGTAGCCCGGGGAGGTGTTTTGGTTCTCGTTATCCTTCCGAGATTGGTCCATACGGTAATCGCGTTTTAATGTCGGCCCACGGCTTTCTGCCCGATTTTCCGGAGCGGGAAGTCACGAATGCTGCGGACTTCGCCGGCATGCTGGTGTTTGACAAATGGACGGGCAACATGGATGGCCGCCAAGTAATCTTTGTGCCCGACGCTACCACACAAAATTACAGGATGATAATGATCGACAACGGGTTCTGCTTCAACGGGAGCGGATGGGATTTCCCTTATGCACCCAGGTGTGGGCTCGCCGGGCGTCCATCCGCATACCGAGCCGTTCGCGGAATAGATTCCTTCGAACACTGGCTTCAGATTCTCGAGAATACAACTGGCGCTCACCTGCTCGATCAGCTCGCGGATGATATTCCTCCCGAGTGGTACGGTTTCAATATGAGTGCCCTCCGCCATTTGCTACAGGAAATGGAGCGCAGACGCCCGTCTGTGCGCGCTGCCTTGTGGACGGCTCGTTCAGGATCTCCTCAATGTTTTCCGAATTGGACCTTACACACTCGGTTAAGGCATCGCTATTCTCGACAGCCCGTGCGATTGAAGGCGAGGGCCAGGGGGCCCATGGTTCAAATCAACCGGGCCACACGGCCTTGCGCGATTCCGGGCGAAGCGAAACACTCGGGGGCCTGAAAACTTAGAGCCTCTCGCGGACGTTGATTCAGCCGCAATGCAACCTCCTCAAGACCGGATTGCGCATATCCGCACGGGTCGGTTCGCTTGGGGAAGTATCGTCGCAGCAGGCGGTTTCCAGGGCGCGGCCCCAAGTCAACAAGCGCCGCAGCGCTGCGGGTAACCTAGGAATTTGTCGGCCCTTCGGGCCTCTGCAAGCAATCGGTGGACAAGGTCGCACATAATGTGGCGCGGTGTCGTTCCCCAGCAATCCCCATCGGCGCTAACGACCGGCTGATCGAGAGCCTCTCTCTAAACGGTTATTTCAGTGCGCTGAGAATGACGTTAACGGTGCAGGCGGCCGTTTCCCTCCGATAATCTCAAGCGCGCCATTTCGACGTGCCAAACGGCTGGAACGCTCCTCGCCAACCCTGCACGAGAAAAGGAGTCGATTGCCGGCGAGGTAGCGCATCGAGATGCACTGCAAATACGCGGTTTGCACTCTTTCGTGACCTGCGGTCACTGCAGCACCGCTCTTGGGATGGGGCGTCAGTAATGATGCCTTGACTATTCTGGAAACGCCTTGACAATGGCACGAAGGACGCTATAAGCTCGGCAGCCATAATAACCGGTTAGGAAAAGACCATCTATGCCGGTCGCAACACGAGGCAGCAAGCTCAGTGGATCGAACTTGGATCCTGATTCAAAAGATCCGGCTGTCTCGCCGGTGCGCGGCACGACGAAGGCTAGCTACCCATGTCAACCGCGGGCGTTTTTGCAGCGACGTTAGTGAAACCCGGGAAGTACGAGATACGCGAATACCCTTTGCCGGAACCCGCTGCTGGTTGTGTCCTGATTCGCATGGAAATGTCCGGAATTTGCGGCACAGATAAGCACACTTTTCAGGGTTACACCGCGCAGTACGGCGGCCGCCAGTTGGAATTTCCGATTATTCAGGGGCATGAGAACGTCGGAACGATTGCGGCGATCGGCGGAGACGGCAAGTACGCGGACTTCGAGGGCGTCGAGCTGCGCGAGGGGGATCGCGTGGTGGTGGGCGCGAACGTGGCGTGCGGCGAGTGTTACTACTGCCGGCACGATTTTCCGTACTACTGCTGCGAGAAGACGACAGATTATGGCAACAATCTGAGCGCGAAAAATCCGCCTTATTTGTTTGGCGGATGGTCGCAGTACCTGTATGTAGTGCCGGGAAGTTTTCTGGTGAAGGTGCCGGACGATTTGCCTTCCGAGGTTGCGGTGCTGACGGAGATTTTCGCGGTTTCGGTGGGACTGGATCGCGCGAAGCAGGTGTCGGCGTTTCCGAACGAATCTTTTCGGTTTGACGATACGGTGGTGGTGCTGGGCGTGGGTCCTTTGGGGATGTGTTTTTTGATGAAGGCGCGCATGCTGGGCGCGGGGACGATTGTTGCGATGGATAAATCCGAGTATCGCTTGAATTTTGCGAAGCAACTGGGCGCGGACTATGCGGTGAACGTGGGGAGCATGTCGCAACCGCAGCGTCTGCAGATGGTGAAAGATTTGACGCACGGGCGCGGCGCGGACATGGTGATTGAGTGCGCTGGCGTGCCGGAGGCGGTGCCGGAAGCGCTGGAACTATTGCGCGTGGGCGGGCTGCTGGTGGAGGCGGGAAATTTTTCGGATTTGGGCGAGGTGCCGATCAGCCCGCACCGGCATATTTGCGCGAAGAATGCGCGGATTCTGGGCGTCGGCGGCGAAGAACCGGCGGCATACGGGCCGAGCATGCGGCAGATGGCGCGCTACATGAAGAATTATCCGCTGCGGGAATTTGTGACGCACCGGTACGGATTACGAGACGTGGATGCTGCGATGAAGAAGTCCGTGGAAGCGGAGTCAATGAAAGTGGTGCTGGAGCCTTGGCGGTAGCCGCGGCAGAAGTCACGGAAAAAACTGTCCGAGGAATCTCAATTTCTTTACAGAGAGAGGAACGCATGAGCGCAATCAGCGAGCGATTTCTATTTGCTTCGGCACCGGATAGTTGGGGAGTTCTGGATTATCCCGGACCGTCGTGGGAGCAGTCTTATGAAAAGATGCTGGATGAGATGGTGGAGGCCGGCTACACCGGCTCCGAACTGGGCCCGTATGGATTTTTCCCGACCGACCCGAAAATTCTCCAACCACAGTTGGAAAAGCGCAAGTTGAAGCTGCTGGCCTCGTTTGTGCCGGTGAAAATGACCGATCCCGCGGCGAGTCAAGCGGTGATGGAGAGAATTCGCAAGGTGGGAAATTTGCTAGCGACGTTGAAGGCGCCGTTCCTGGTGATTGCGGATGACCAGTCGCCAGAACGCAATGCGTTTTCCGGACGCGCTTACGATAAAGGCTGCCCTACGCTGAGCGCCGAGCAGTGGAAACATATCGGCAAAATCGTAGCGGATGCGGAAAAAGTGGCCAACGAGTTTGGGCTGGACCTGGTGTTTCATCCGCACGTCGCGACCTATGTGGAGACGCCGGAAGAGTGCGAGCGCTTTTATGACGCGACGTCGCACACGAATGTGGGCTTGTGCCTGGATACAGGGCATTGCGTTTACGGTTATGGTGATTCCGTGAAAGAAGCGGAGAAATATAAGACCAAGCTGCGGTTCGTGCATATCAAGGATTGCGATACGAACGTGCTGGAAGAAGCGCGCCGGAACAAGTGGACGTTCGAGCAGGCCATCGAGCACAAGGTCTTCACCGTAATCGGACAGGGCAACATTGATTTTCCGGCGTTTTTCCGGACCTTGGTGAAGAACGGCTATTCAGGATGGTCGGTGGTGGAGCAGGACGTGAAGTTCGGCGCGACGCCGATTCCGCCGGCGCAGAGTATCGCGGCGAGCTTGAAATACTTGAAGGGCGTTGTGATTGACCTCGGAGTAGCTGCAGGAGCGCGATAGACGCGGAAGCGGCGCTCTGTCGTTGTGGCGGCTTGTTGAGATCAAACGGCCAGGTTCCTAGGGAGAAGTTTGAATGAAGAAGCTGGGAGTGGGAGTGCTCGGCGTTGGAGAGATGGGCAAGCGGCACGCGGAGAATCTGCGACGGCTGGTTCCGGAGGCACAGCTGGTGGCGATTGCGGACTCTTCCGCGGAACGCGCGCGAGCGGTGGCGGAGGAACTCGAGATCGAGGATTGGTACAGCAGCCTGGAAGCGATGCTGGAGCGCAAGGATTTGAACGCGGTGCTAATCGCGACGCCGGACAAGTTTCACGCAAAGGCTGTGGAGACTGCGGCGCGCGCGGGCAAAGATATACTGTGCGAGAAGCCGCTGGCGTTGAATTTGGCCGACGCGCGCGCAGCGATTGATGCGGTGGCCAAAGCGGGACGGCGTTTGCAGGTGGGATTTATGCGGCGTTATGACCCTGCTTATGCGGCGGCCATGAAACGAATTGAAGCGGGCGACATTGGAGTTCCAGTGATTTTCAAATCGCTGGGGCGCGATAAAGAGTGGGGCCCTATTGCAGCATACGCATCGCGCATCAACGGGATGATTTTTTACACGAACACGATTCACGATTTCGATTTGGCGCGCTGGCTGATGCAGGACGAAGTCAGCGCGGTGCACGCCTACACGACAGCGACGATCCGGCCGGAACTGGCGACGCATGGAGACCTGGTGGCCAGCGTGGTGAATCTGACGTACCAGCACGGTGCGATTGGAAACGTGGAGTCGTATGCGCGGGCCGTTTATGGATATGACGTGCGCACGGAGATTGTCGGGTCGAAAGGCTCGATTTTTGTCGGCAGCTTGCAGCACGCGCCGGCCGTTTTTTTGTCGGCGCGAGGCGGCGAGCGGAGCCTGGCCGATCATTTTCTGGCGCGATTTGCGGATGCATACCTCAACGAAGTGCGGGATTTCGTGCACAACATGCTGCACGATCTGGCGCCGCGGGTTACGGGCGACGATGGGTTGAAAGCGCTGGCTATTGCGGTGGCAGCCGAAAAATCGCATCTGCAGGCGAAGCCGATTGAAGTGGCGCTTGAGGATATGCGGGCGGCGTCTTGAGGCGCGACTTGCGGCGCTGAACGATTCGGCGAATGGACGGAAAAGATGACGCGCACCACTGAAACTGCTTACAAAAGTCCTCTGCATAAGATGACTCAAACGACTCCCACCTGTTTGTGGAACGATTCCGCTTCCGTGGAAGAGCTAACTTATTCGATCGAGCATGGGGCAGTGGGTGCGACGTGCAATCCGGTGATCGTGGTGGGAGTGCTGAAGAAGGAGATGAGTTTCTGGAAGGACCGCATACAGGAACTGATCAAAGAGCTGCCCACGGCGACCGAAGACGAGATCGCCTGGCAAGTGGTGCGTGAAATTTCTGTCCGTGCCGCAGCGCTGTTGAAGCCGATCTTCGATGCGCAGCGCGGCCGAAATGGCAGGCTCTCGATTCAGACGGACCCTCGACTTTTTCGCGACAGCCAAGCGATCGTGAAGCAAGCGATGGAATTCAGCCAGCTCGCGCCGAACATGATCGTGAAGATTCCCGTGACGCGCGCGGGAATTCCGGCGATCGAAGAGGCGACTTACCGCGGAGTGAGCATCAACGCGACCGTTTCGTTCACGTTGCCGCAGTGCATCGCCGTGGCCGAGGCGGTGGAACGCGGCTTGCAGCGGCGCGCGAAAGAAGGCAAAGAAATCGCGAGCATGGGGCCGGTATGCACGTTGATGGTTGGGCGCCTGGACGACTGGCTGAAAGTCGTGACGGAGAAAGAAAACATCGCGATCGATCCGGGTTACCTGGAATGGGCGGGCGTGGCGGTGCTGAAGAAGGCATATCGGATATTCAAGGAGCGAGGCTACCGCATCCGGCTGCTTTCGGCGGCGTTTCGCAATCACATGCACTGGAGCGAGTTCATAGGCGGGGACATGGTGATTTCGCCCCCGTGGGCGTGGCAAGTGCGATTCAACGCGAGCGATATCGAGGTGCGTTCGCGAATCGATGAGCCGGTGCGTACAGAAATCGTCGAGGAGCTTTCCCGGAAATTCGCGGATTTCCGGCGCGCGAACACTGAGGGCGGGCTCACGGTGGAGGAATTTGATTCATTCGCGCCAACGCGGCGGACTTTGCGGCAGTTCGTCACGGCTTGCCACGATTTGGATGCGGTGGTGCGCGATATTTTGATTCCCAATCCGGACGCGTGATCACGAATCAGACGTGTCCCTCTTCACCGTTCTTGCGGTGGTCGATCACAAGAGCCATGTTGGGGAAAAACTGGGCAAGCGTGTGGAAGCGGCGATCCGCAAGCTGAATTGCCGACCCAGCCTGATCGTGGAGTCTGGCGAACCAGCGTACGCACACTATCGGCAGGTTCGCGCAATCAAATTGAGGCCCGCCCAGGAGAACCGTCCGAGGGAAGAGCGAGAAATTCCGGCAGAATGGGCAGCCTGAAGAGAGAATTGTCGGATGAAAACGAACACCCGCCATCACCACTACCGAGGTTTGGAAAAGCTTCGAAGGCATGCAGACGACCGAGCAAGCGGAGGCCGCTTTCTTCACGCGACTGGATACGAATCAGAACGACCGTCCACCCGGACCGCGGCAGAGAAAGGGGATTCCGAGTTCACTGAGTGCCGGTTTTCCTTTCCCCCTCTCGAATTCCCCTGCGCTGAGTTTTGGATGCCAGTTGCAGCGTGTGCGTCGGCGGCTATCGCATTGGGAAGGGAAGTCCGGCGTATTCCAGAGATATTCACAGGTGAAGTTACAGACGAAACGTGAAGCCCTCGCGCAGCTAAACCGCCGAGGCATCGAAATTACGCCTGGCGTGGCGCATTTAACCGACGTTCGCATGGGTTTTGGTACAGCTTTGGTACGGTGCTAACCGAAAGACAAAGGAATGAATTTCGATGCGCGCAGAAATGCCTTAGAATGAAGGTAACTCCTACTGTGGGCGTGTAGCTCAGCTGGGAGAGCACCTGCTTTGCAAGCAGGGGGTCACCGGTTCGATCCCGGTCACGTCCACCGATATTTCATTGACAATATTCGGATCTAGACCTTTTGGCGTACCTAAATTCGTACACAAACCTTAGCCTGGCATTCAGGATCTTTTCGGACGATGAACGGACTTCCTTTTTGCATTGAAAGCTTTTTCGACCTTGGCCAGCGCAGCGCGGGAAACCGAATCGACACCGCCAGGCTCTGCGCGACGGGATTCGTCATTGAGGGTTCGCCGGTTTGCGAAGCGAGCGCTCAATCAGCATATTCGTTCGAACTGGTTGATGCGCTCGCGTGCGTACGCCAATCGGAGTACCGGAGATTCATCGAGAGCAGAATCCACAGTAGAGTGCAAACGAACGGTCTATTCATTTCTTGCATTCCCTGGTTGATACTGATGTGACGCTCGCGGTTGCGAATCCTGATGTTGCGGTCCTGATGCGATCGAGCGCGTGAACTTGCGAAAAAGCCGCCACAGCATTCTAACGATCTACAACGAGCTGGCCTTTCATGCCGCGATGCCCAAGTCCACAGACATGGCAGCACTTAAATGAGTAGGTACCGGGAGTTTGCGCCAGGAATTCAATCACGGTCGTTTCGCCCTTCTTGAGCTGCCAGCACTCTTGAGGTGAAGCAAATACCAAGCCGTCGGAACCATTCGAATTGGAGCCGTCGGGAACAGTAGAAATCGAAAAACCATGGTCATGGTCAGCTGCGGTGATCTTGAGCAGAATTTTCGATCCGCTCTTCACATGAATCGGATCGAGTGAATACTCATATTTCTTGGCGGTGACTTCTATGACTTGAACACCGTCAATGGACGTCAACACCGGCCTGGGATGTGCGAAGAATAGCGCGGGCCACAACACGATCGCGGCGAACGCGAGCAACAGAGTACGCGACACAAGCTCATTCATGGAGCCTCCTGATTGCACGAAAACGGGCGGGCATTGATCCCAAGCGCCAGCCCGTATCGTTGGGGCGCCGGGGACGAATTGTGGCCGGAAATCCGGGGAGCTACTTTCCACTCATGGAAATTGTTGGAGTGGCTTGCGCAAGTTCTTGTTTCCCTTGTCGCGGATACAAGAGCTCGTGGCCTCGTGTTTCGCCGGCAAAGAACCAAGCCACGATCGCCTGCGGCTGGGCCGCTCCGCGATCGGCGAGGGTTATCGCAGCGTCGGCGCTGCGTCCATTGCGCAATCGGGGGATCGAATAAAGAGTCGCTACGAGGGTCCGATCTTCACGAAAGATCTGAACCAGGTGACGACTGTCGTTGTCTGCCAGTTGGAACCGATAGGTCCCCGCTGGCAGGACTCGCCCGGGAATCTGAACCGGCTGGCTGAACGTGAACCGGGTCGCCTGATTCCAATCATCTGCATGAACTACTGGGAGCATGAAGGCGATTGCAAGCATCGACGCAATAATGGGAAGCATCTTTTGGAGTTTCATTTTTTAATTCCTCGGCAATGTAGACCGCCATCCGTTTCGTTTTATTCCTGATAATTCCTCCTTTTCTTGTTTTTTCTGTGCGGCGGGCGATGCGCGGCAGACTACCTGGAATGAGGTACGGAGAGATGCGGTTGCACCTGTAACGAATTTGTTCTTGATGAGCTCGAAGAATGAGGTAGGGAGGCAGAAGACTCCGCAAGGTGCGTTCGAGCCGTCTAGCGGACCTTGGCGGCGAACCGCGGCTCGGAGACGCTTTCAATTTCACCGTGAAATGTCTTCAGCCGTTCGATCAGTCTGGGCATCTCCGTGCCAAGTAATTCCGACAAGCGGAGGTGGAAGCAAAAAGAGTCGCGGAATCTGTATTCGAGAACGATGCCTGCCCCGTTAGCACTTGTCATTTTGCGTCTGCTCCAGCGAATGCCGCATCGGATTCAGCGATATGCTCGCGCACGGCCTCCACGGTTAAATGCGAAATCGGAATGGCGAGGGTAGTTCTTGTCCGTGGCGAATTGAACAGGACCAGAGATTCCATCTTGTCTGGAATTTCTTTCAAAACGCCCACGTAGCTTCCGCCACCGGCCGCAACAATGGACGTGAACGCCGATTCGCCCAAGTCCGGGGTGGGACCGGCACCAATCGCCTGGTCCAGTGGCTGTATGGAGTCGTTCATACTCTTAAGAACTACGTCGGTCCCATGTTTATTCCACGAACTTTGCTTTCGGTTGGTTCGTGCAAAAGGAACAGAGATGCGTTCTTGACCGTTTTGTCCGCAGCCGGTTCGACAGGAAGAACGGACGAGGGCTACACCGCAGCAACGATTCAGAGTGTCTCGCCTGAGCGCTCACGAAAGGCCATGCGCACCAGGCTACTTTCCCGCAATTTAATGCCATGGAAGAGCAGCAGAACCAAACCACGGACCGCATCTTTCAATAGCGAGCGGTGCTGGCTGAAGCGAATCAGTCCTCGCCAGCCGAGCTTTCTGAGAAGAGCAAGCCGCAATCGTGCAAGGCTGAACAGCATGCGGGATAAGGATGCCGGAATGTCCCGGTCTCGGTGGTATTCGTAGAATTGACTATTCATGGACGCGCAGGACTGTACTTTTATGAAGTTCTGGAGCTCGCGGTTCTTCGGATCGGCACCAGCCTCGCGGATGAGGGCTTGGAAGCTTTTAATATCATCTTGCAACGACCGGAGTGTGAGGAAACGGTTGATCACTTTCACTCCCAGCGGATCCCAGAAATAGTCATTCATAAGCAATGGAAGCGCGAGGTGGAAAATTTCGGTCACCGCGAGATGGACGCGGAGATGGCATTGGTAGGCATCCTGCATGCATTCGTACAATTGCGTCGTATCTCGGGTTACTGCGCGTTGAAGCATGGTAATAGCGGTATCGAGATCTTTCGTGAACTCGGCTGTGTCGAAGCCGTGCAAGTCTCTTTCGATGATCGCCGCAACCTGGCGGATCTGCACCGACGATAAGGCCATCCCGACACTGTAGAGAGGATCAACCGTATCGCCCGCATCACCGATGATGTACCAGCGATCGGGTGAATAGCGTTGGCGGCATTCCCACATGTAGGAGCTGTAGAAGTTGGTATCGGCGACGGTGCCGCTACGCACGAGTTCGACAATCGCCTTATGCTCACGTCCAACGCACTGCAGGAACTGCTCCATCGTGCGGACCTCGCCATAGGGATAGGAGTCCGTGCGGTAGGTGATACCGACGCTGATTAGAGGCAGGTTATCCGGCGAGCGCATGGGGATGCACCAGATCCAATTTCCTTTTCCAAAGAAATGATGAGTCGCGAAGTAAGAAACGAAGGCGCGGTTCTGCTTCTTGACAGCGCGAATACGGTCCAGAATTCCGGGATCGAAATTCGTCAACCGGAACCAGAATACGTTCTTCTGCTCATTCACCGGCTCGTGAAGTTGCAACAGCTTGGCGAGCACGCGGTTACGCCCGGTCGCGTCAATGAGCCAGCGGGCACGAACATCGTATCTCTGCTGCGCGGAATCTTGCACGGTCACCGTGTGCAAGCCGTCGCCCGCGTTAAGATTGACTTCGGCTACAGTGCCGTCGATCAAGCGTACGCCGCTTGCCAGGTTGCGCTCGCGCACCTCGCGATCTAACGTAAAACGGTTTACTTGGAAAGAGAGCAGCGGCGGCACTGTGGGAGCTTCGTCTACGACGTAAGTACGATCAGCAGGATGGTCGATGTCGGGCTTGAAATAATAGGTGAGGCCATACTTGGGATACTGCTTTTCAACGAGGTAATCGCCAAGTCCCAGTTCCATGAGGAAATCAATGGTGATTTCGACGAAGGACTCCCCGACGATTGGACGGTTCTTGTGCGGGCCCTCAACTACGACCACGTTTAAATTCGGAAAGCGCATCCGCAGGTAGGCGGCGGCTAGCTGGCCGGTGGCTCCGCCTCCCATAACCAAGACGTCGCTCGTCACCGGGCCTTCCTTGATGTTGCTGAGAGTCAGAGCCTGGACTCCATTTAAAATCACAAAGAACGGCCGTTCGCCGGCTGTCCTCGGGAAAAACTGCGCGGGCCTGATCAGACCGTTTCAGGCACCGTGAAATTCACCGTCATGGAACCTTGAGTTAGCGCGCCGCGGCCTGAACGGATCGGAACTGGGCCTTCCGGCACGCATTGTCACCTCCTCCTAGACTCTCTCCCGCGTCGTTTTATTCCCGATAACCCAACTTTGTATTGAGCTCCTCGTTTCAAAGGCGATGTGTAGCGAATTACATAAGCTAGAACAAGGTTGTGCGGGAATAACACGAGGGGCGCGGCGGTCTGCATGGAAGGAACAAGTCTTAACGGTGCTGAAATCGCACACAAAGACAAAATTAAAGATGTGAATTGCGAGCATCAACCAGCCGCAATACTACAAAAAAGGAGCTTTATGAAGAACGTCGTTGTCGTAAGGAATTTTGTCACCATCCTGCTCTTGCTTGCATTCCTGGTCGCGCTGCCTGCCGCACGAGCAGATCAGTCGAATCAGGCCACCAAAATCACTTTTAGCCAGCCCGTACAGATTCCCGGCCGCGTGCTGCCTGCGGGAACCTACTGGTTCGAGCTGCCCGAAGACATCACCCAACATGACATGGTGCGGATATACAGCGCCGATCGAACAGTGCTGTACGCGACGCTTTTCGCGGCTAACTCCGAGCGCGCGATAGCAACTGACCACACTGTGTTTGGTTTCGCGGAGCGTGGGTCCGCGCAGCCTCAGGCGATCGTGACTTGGTTCTATCCGGGTGAGACGACGGGCCATGAATTCCTGTACCCGAGGCAGGTGGAAAAGGAACTTGCCAGCGTCAAGCTGGTGCACGTCGCCGCAGGAAAATAACGCGGCTGCGATGTAGGGCATCAACTGGTCGGCGGCGAAATTCAAGCGCCGCCGGCCGAGTTGGCGCAGGGGTGTCGTAACCGGGGGGTGGATTCTAACGGATTATGCGTATTTGACAAGCAGCCTGCGGGACGAGTCCGCAAAGATCTGAAGGAGAATACGGTGAACGCACCAAGGCAAGCCCCACTACGAGAGTTGACTCTGTCGCGGATATCGAGCGTGACAGAACACTGCGACATCGTCACGTTTGAACGAATTTATCGGTTGCACAGCCGAAAGGTCCGCAAACTACACGTTCGAATAGTGGGAGCTCCAGCCACCGCTGAAGATCCGACACAGATTCGTCAGCATTCCTACGACGTGCTCGACCTGCAAGTCGAAGCCTCGCTGAGCTGCCTTGCGACCTAGGAGTGGGCCCGATGAGTAAAATACGAGTACTACTGGCAGACGATTATCGCCCTCTCCTGGAAAGCGTGTTGATGCTGCTGGGGCCTGAGTTCGAGATTGTCGGCGAAGCGCAAAATGGCCAAGCTCTCGTGGAGGCTGCCCTCAAGCTAAAACCTGACGTGATCGTTACAGATATCAGCATGCCGATTCTCAACGGCATCAAGGCTGCCAAGCGATTGCGTGACGCAGGAGGTATGTCGAAGATCGTCTACATGACTGCTCGCTCGGATCCCAACTTTATTTCCTCCTGCATGGCCACCGGGGCGCTTGGTTACGTCGTGAAAGGCCGCCTTGCCAGCGATCTGGAGCCTGCCATCCGGGAGGCCGTTGCGGGGCGGATCTTCGTTTCACGGGCTCTGGACAGTGAGAGTTAGAAGACGCGCGACAAGGGGAAGTGCCGTCACTTGTCACAGCCACGCCATGCGCAAATCTCGACGATTCAGACGCGTTCAGCTCGGTAGCCTTGTCATCGAGACATTTTGACGAGGGCTTATGAAGTGTAGTCCCATCAGTTGTCGAGAAAATTGACTCCTTCATCCAGCCCCGTCCGGATGCTACGAGTGCTTTCCTGACCCGGGTCTTCTCAACTCATGGATCTCGAACCGGCCGAGACAAGCATCGTAAGTCTCTCGAACTGCGAACTCCCAATCGGTTCTAGTCCGAAAGTCTTTTGGCCAATATCCACACTCCGAATCTTGCTGCGGCCCTTCTAGAGATTCGCTTACGTTCGCAAGAATGACGGTTTGCCCTTCAAGCAATGTGTTCCGTTCCGAAGGCCCAACCAAAAAGGGCGCTCTGCGCCGACCCCTTGGTCAGTGCTGCCTCTGCGCACACAGCCGCCACTGGTGTTCCGGCCCCGCTCGCAGGCGCGGCGGCACGCCCTAGCTTTTCGCTGCTGATTGCGAGGCTGGCGCGTTGAGCATTGTCGGCAAACACTTGGGCGTCTAATTCGAAGTTCGAACATACCACTCGGGCCGAGTTTGCTCGTTCGGTCGGCGTCTGCTTAAGGTTGTCGCGGCGGGGATGATTCCTCTGAAATCGCAGCAGATCGTGAACAGATATTTTCAATGCGAACGTGGCGCGGCGTACCAGATGTAATAGGTCCCGATCCCTGAGAGCAAGACCACCCACCAGAGGGCTAGCTCGATGCGCATCCATAGCTTCCAGCGTTGAAACCGCCAAGCATGGGGAAGGATCTTGGTCCCGGCGGCCAATAGGATGTACAGACCGAGGACCTCGGCCAAAGCACCCAGAACACCGTGGACCATGGCAACGGCGTAGTATCGTTTCTCGATATGCCTGGAGAGTTGCGGCAAGACTCGCACGTGAAGAGACGGCCACATCACCAGAGCAATCATCGGGAGGTTGACGATCAGCACGACCGCTTGGCAAACGCCATGCGCGGAGTAACGTTTCGTGCGAGCCAAGAAGGCGCCAGCCAACAGTGCGATGCCCATTGCGATTTGGACGAGGAGGTTCAGGTCCGCGTTAAAACTCGCCCAGGTGCCGAAGAACCCTTTCACGGAAGCCTTGCCCTTTGCGCATCGCGCGTGCCGCACACGTCAAGATCCAAGAACGCAAAGGGTCTCGGCTTCCTTTCGTTGAAGCCGAGACCCTTGGTCACCACACAAGTGATGGAATCTATTCCGCGCTTCCGTAAAACTGGGCTTCGTTGTCCGCTTGTTCCTTGGTCTTCAAGATCCACAGGCCATCACCATTGGTGACGTAGATAAGGCCATGCGCCTTATCCTTTAGATAAGCGGTCACACCGGAAAGGCTGCGTATTTCCTTAGGTCCGGCCGATACCGCCGATTCTGCGTCAGACGTCCCGAAGAGCGTGAGGGTGTCGGCAACGACTTTCAGTTCGGTGACTGGCGCTCCAGCAGCTCCTGCGACTGTGTCCATGGTACGCGGCTGGCTTGGCTTACTGACGTCCAGTATGGCAACGTGTGATGAGGAGTCGAGCCCGAGCAAAAGATACTCTTTACCGTTTTTCTTAATCAACAGCATTCGAGTTGCGGGGCCACCGGAAAGCTCGATATGGGCAACCACGTTGGCGGGATTGCCTGCGGTGTTTTTTGAGTTTGGTTTGGCGTGAACTGATGGCGCCGCAGCGATTCCAGTTGCAACAATCGCAATCGCCGCGCGACGAAAGCCTTGCGACCACTTGCTTTTTACACTTTTCCCCATTGTACTTTTCTCCTCGAACTTCGCAGCCTGTGCCCGATTTTCGAATGGCTTGCTTCGTTCATCTCTATAGACCGCTGACCCGACTTTGTTATTCCCACGATTCGTTCCGTCAGCCACCCGGGAGCTGTGTTGCAAGAAAGCCGAGTATCGGTCCGCGGGCAAGTGCCCTTCAGCGACCAAAGATCTGGCAGGCGAAAATGAGTGCTTCATTGAGGATGATGGCGGCACTGCGCCCCATCTCCACAAAGGAAATTGATCGAATCCGGGATGCCCAAGCGATGGGATCATCAGCCTGTGGCATAGCTTGGTCATGTACTGTGTGTCGCTCCGCTCTCATAAGTCATCCTCAAAAAATTCATGCGTCCCTTCGCTCTTGGCGGCACCCGATTGTGTGCGGGGCCGGAGGCAAGCGGCTGGCTCGATCGCCAGCCAGGAAACGCGCCTTTCCACATCAGGGATTCTTTTCCTTGGTGCTCGCGCGGAGGCGGTGCGCGTCTGTCAGCTCTCGCTCTGCATGGAGCCAATCGTCAAGGTCATACCCATTTAGCCCACCGTGATCGAGGTGAATCTGATAGGCGCGGTGTCGAATCTCATGGACCGTCGGTGGGCGTCCCGTGAATGCATCGGCACACTCCGAATGGTTAGCCGCCCCGTTCGCGACAGGTTGAGCATCGTGTTTGTCTCTTGCGAGCATAGTCATAGGTCACCTCTTGATACGAAATCCGCTGGCTAACCTCCTAACAGGTGGTAATCGGGGTCAGCGATCGAGGTTCTTGAGGATATGAATCATTGAGCCCGAAATGCTAAGTAAAGTCAGGATTGCCATCACTACAAACAATGCATTCGCGATCATTTCGCGCCTCCGATTTTTAGATCCTGCCGAGAACGTCCCGGTCCTGCGTTCATTTCTAAGCTCCACGAATGCTTGAATGACATGATTCCATTTAAGTCGGCCAACCTCGCCCGTCGAAAACGGTGGTTTACTGAATCTCGCAGGTCCATTCGAGCACGGTCGACGAACCGGGCGCCCCGTTCCGCATCGCCATCAGAGCCGATACTCAACCCTTGCCAGCGCGGCCGGGATGACCTGCCCGGGCCATGCACAGAACTGCGCACACTTGGAGGCGACGCCCGAGGCGGACCCGACCTCTCGCGCCCGCGTTTCCATCGCCTCCTTCGAAAACTTCAGCCCCGCTTCACTGCCGTCCCAGTCTATCGTTAGCACATCGCCCGGGCTTACCTGCTCGGTCGCTAGCAAGCTCGCCAGCGGATCCACCAGATACCGCTCAATCGCGCGCTTTAAGTGACGCGCGCCGTATTTCAGATCCGTCCCTTCGCGCAGCAGAAATTCCCGGGCGGCTGGCATCGCGCGGAACAGGATTCGGCGCTTCGTCTCAAACACGCGCCGCTGCACCATTTCGAGCTCGATCTCCAGTATCCGTTCCAGTTGTGCCGCGCGCAGCGGATGGAACGCAATCATCTTGTCAATCCGGTTCATGAACTCCGGCGCGAATTTCCGCTTCGCCGCTTCCGTCGCCGTACGCTCCACCTTCTCGTCCACCCGTGGCGCGGAATCGTCTGGCACGGTTGGTGCAAATCCCATCCCGCCGGTCATCAGCTCCGTGATCTCGCCGCCGCCCAGGTTCGAAGTCATGAAGATCATCGTCTGCGACAAATCCACCCGCCGGTTGTCGCCCAGCGTCAGCGTAGCCTTGTCCAAAATCCCCAGTAGCAATTGCCACAGAGCATCCGAAGCCTTCTCGATTTCGTCAAAGAGCAGAAAGCTGATCTTCAGCTTCTCCGTGTGATATTGCGCGAGCGCTTCCTGCGTGATCAGCGGATGCGTTTCGCGATGCCCCAAATATCCCGGAGGCGAACCAATCAATTTCGCAATCTCGTGCGAGTGCTGGAACTCCGCGCAGTCCACCTTAATCACCGCGCGCGGATCTCCAAACAGCACTTCCGCCGTTGCCTCAACGACCCGCGTTTTGCCTGCGCCTGTCGGCCCCAAGAACAGCAAATTCCCCACCGGCCGTCCCGGCGAATTCAACCCGGCACGAAACACCTGGTACAAGTCCACCACCGCCTGCACCGCTTCGTCCTGTCCCACGATCTTTCGTCGCAGCCCTGCCTCGAAGTCCCGCGACTCCAAGCTGCGCTGAGTCGGATCGAGCTGTAATGCATCGGTTTCCATGTTCGTACTCCCTTACCGTTGCCAAGACTTTCCACCGAACCGGACTCAAGACTGCCTGTCGAGACCGCTCGCTTTGCTGTCTCAACTGTCCGTCACTTTTAATTCTGAGATGTGCCCTCGTCACTTCTGGAAACACCAACCAGGCTTCCAATTTAGTTCTTTTTCCAATCGGACCTCGCAGCCACCCTGTTCGAAACTTACAGCGTCCATAAACATCTTCATTAAGCGTATGCCTCGCCCGTTTTCAGAGTTAACGTTATCGACCGCGGTTGGGTCCGGTATCTTTGCCGGGTCAAATCCATTTCCCTCGTCCCGGATTACAATCGATAACCTTTTGCCACGACGAATGCGGCACGAAACGTGAACTTTTTTGCGAATGTCCCGTTTATTTCCGTGAAGGACTGCATTGGCCAGCGCTTCGCGGAGCGCAACTTCGATGTCGCCATCATCACCGGAAATGCAATGACTTGCCCTAATCAGAGGCATGAGTCGGTCTACAAGAGGTGAAATTGCCTCGATTTCACTTCGCATCGTCAGGCTCACGTAAATTGTCGGGCCAGCGTGGCGCGGCTCGGCAATTTCCTGCTCAAATCCGTGCTGAAAAATCGTTCCTCCGGCTGTGCCGCAACTGACATTCGCTCTCATGCCTAGACCCTCAAATACCTTTCATCTCTTAAGACCGGCGGTTTCCTCAGATTATTCCCGCTGTTGACCACGTCTGCCATGCGGGCGGAGATTTTCTACAGACGCCACATTCCGTCCGCTCAAGGTCGTTCCCGTTCTTGGCCCCACCGGGTTCGGTGGCTGCCACGACCGCCGCAACATCGATTAGAAGATCTTGAAGGGCTGATTCAGTCCACGAATCGGCATTTTCCTTATCGACTTTCATCACGTCTCCAATCCATTCGTGAACTTTTCACGAATGCTTCGCAATCCGATCGAATTCATCAGGCAGGAACGGCCGGGGGATTATTTCAGTGCAACAGAACTTGGCCTGTTGCGTCACGAGGTGAATTCCGAAACTTACTTGTATCCGTAGAATTCCTCGGCGCGGATGTCTTCCTCAGCGACCCCTGCGCAGATGAGCATCTGGCGCACGCCAGTAACCATCCCGGGAGGACCCGCAATGTAGTAGAACGGAACGCTTAGATCCGGGAGCCATTTGGACAACAGTTGGATGGATATTCGGCCCGTTTCTCCGCGCCAAGCCGTTCTCGATTTTCGGGGTTGTGTCACCGTGCAGATGAATTTGTAGCGCCTGTTGCGCTGCTCCATTTCCTGCATTTCTTCGAGGAAAGCTCCTTCCTCGGGAACGCGAACGGAATAGAAAAGGAAAATTTTGCGAGGGGACAGTGATTCGGCCGCGTTCCAGATGAAGCTCCGGAACGGAGTGATGCCGATCCCGCCCGCCAACAGAACTGCAGGGCGCGTCGTATTCCGCGGGAGAGTCATCGAGCCGAACGGGCCCTGGAGAAGAAGCTCGGTGCCGAGTGGCAACGAATTGAGCGAGCGCTTGAACGCCGTGGTGCGCAAGCGCATGGCCACCATCAGATTTCGTTCATGCGGCGCGCTGGCGATGGAAAGAGCGCGAGTGTTGCCTTCCAGGTCCGTCTCGTCCGGGCTCAGCAGAGTAAAATTGAAGAACTGTCCCGCCTCGAATTCCAACCCCTCGGGTTTCTCGAAATAGAAGGCAGTCGTCCCGGCGCACAGTGTCTTTTGAGCCTTCAATTTCGCTTTGTAGGGGGGCATAGGTTGTCCATTCCTCCTTGTTCAGAGTGCCCACAAGGTCCAATTGACCCACAGTCGGCTGGTCGAGGACATCAGAGACGTCTACGATTAGATGACCCAAGCCGAAGGACTTTTATTCCCGAAGCCGCAGCTTGTTTTCATCGGGATCATCAGCGGAGCAGAAGGCTTTCCGATTCTCAGTTGAGAAACTTAGCGATTGGCCAGGACACACAGCCTGGCGAAATACCATGCGATCGCTGAGGCTAATTCATTTTCGAAAAGCTAGCTTTTGAATTCTGAAATAGATATCGAAGAGGATGGCTTTTGCAGGTTTTCCAAGTCCTTCCTGTTGCATGGCTCGGAATGACCTCGCGGCGAATGAATGAACCCCGCGGTCCAAATGGGGATCATTCATTCCTGCCGCTAGGCGACAAAGCGAACAGTTGATCAGACCTCCGGGTAAGTCGAACCCACGCTTCGATTACACTTCGCGTGTAGCAGCGTCGGCTGCTTCTGCCAGTTGGTTCACTACTTTCAAGAACTCCTTGGACTGGCCAACAAACAGCCCGTCCGCAGTGAACGATGCAATCGTCGCTACGGCGCCTCCAAATTTGTCGTCGCTCGGTCGAATCACGGCGCAGTGAGGCAGGTCTGCACTGATGAATTCGCATGGAACGGGGAAGATCAGGCTGGGCTGAACGCGGCTGGGCGGTTGCAATGGTGGGTTCTGAAAGAAATCGGGAAACGACAGACCCGACGTCTTGTCCGTAAACGGCGCCACTGGGGCTTGCACAGCGTTGCCTGCAAAGTCCACCCATTCCAGAAAGTGAGCGACTTCGTCTCCGCCAATGCCGAAGGCGATCTTCAACACTTCCAGACTGCTGATCTTCTGGCCCAACGCCGCATAGAGGCTGGAGCCACCTTGTTCGATATATCCGAAGTGAAAGGCCGCCACGTTGGCGATCGCCTGAATGTGGTCGTTACCCGGAAAGTTGGGGTTGGAAGCGCCGTCGAAATCCTTGTTGGTGCGGGGAACGGCGGCAACGTTATTGAGTTTGAGCGCCTGCGGGAAAGTGGCGCCAAAGTCGGGATTGGCAGTGCTGCGGTAGCGCACGAACCAGCTGGTGTCCACGTTGAGGTGCATCAGGTTGGTCAGGCGACCAATGTCCTGCGCTCCCGTCGCCGTGCTGCCCTGAAGTGTGCGGAACTCGTCGAAATTGACCGGGTCTGCGCCTTTGGACTCCAGGTATCCGTTGAGAAAGGCGGCGTGGCTGATTTCGTCGATGGTGTTGCTGGTGATGTATTGCGGTCCATCGCCATCCAGGTTCGACAAGGCGATCTGATAATTGTTCAACTGCTGGTTCGGGTTTATTTCAATGGGAGGATTGTCGCCGATACCACCTAGTTCCGCGTACTGTATCCAAAGGTCCGATTCGATGAGCTCGGCCGCAGCCAGGAATCGAAGAATGGCTATGTCACCCTTGTTGAGGCTGGTTGAGCTGCTCTGGCCAAATGCGACCTTGCCAGCGCCCAACAGTCCAGCCCCGACCGTGGCTGCTCCTGCCAACGCGCCCTTTTTCAAGAAGGAGCGCCGATTGCTGTAGATTTGAGCCTCTGATTGTTTCATTAGTCTCTCCTTGTTTTGAAATCGTTCCGATCACGTTCAGCCGCACTAGCCCGACGCGAACCCGAATCGATACTGACTGCGCTTACCGTCGCTGTACCATTCAGACCGCATGCCCACCGCTTTTATTCCCAGAATTTCTCGGTCCTAAGACAAAGCCACGCGTCCGACTAAATTGGGACCGACGGTCAACGACGGAACACGCTCGACATACGGTTCGTTAGGCTCGAGCGCATTACGCGGCCTCCGGCTCGAGATGGCCGGGTTTTCGACAACCGGGCCATGCACTCATGCCTTCGCACTTGCGGTTCCCGGTGAGCCGGTCATGGTGTTTCTATTCATCATGCCGGTAAGCGTCTGACGGAGGCGTCCGCGCGCACGCGATAGGCTCGACATTACGGTGCCTAATGGCACGCCGGTGATATCCGCGATTTCACGGTAAGACATGCCTTCGATCTCGCGCAGAACCAGCACTTCGCGCAGACTCTCCGGAAGATTTTCCAGGGCCTTGTGGAGCAGGTTGCCGTTGTCGTTTTGGAGCAAAAGTTCTTCCGGATTGGGCGCGTGATAATCAGGCAGTGAAAAGTTCTCGTCAAATTCGGTCGCGTGTTGCAAAGGGCGTTTTGCCTGCAACCACGTGTAGCAAGTATTGCGCACAATTTTCATGAGCCAGGCACGCGCATCGCCGCCACGGAAGCCGGAAAAGAAGCCGAAAGCGCGCAAGTACGCTTCCTGGGCAACGTCCTGGGCATCTTGATCATTGCGCATCAGCCAACGCGCCAGGTTATAGGCGGCGTCCAGGTGCGGCAGGACATCCTGTTCAAAATTGGGAAGATGACTGTGATCCAGCATCGAAGCCTCGCAGCAAAACTTAAAGCGTGTTTCCCGTGCGCTTGAGGCCCCACTATGGTGCGTCCCTATAGTTCATACAATGGACGCGCGGTTCTTTATCGCTGGAATCGATGTCCCTTGGTAACGCCCACTTAATAAAAGGCTTAGAGAGAATTCTTCCCTGTAGAGTTCTCGAAATCTTCCGCCGGGTGTACACTCCCCCTCGACAAAGATTCTCGCCATGCAAGAAAACCATCAGCCCGACGGGCGACTCCGGTTTGGAGTCTTCGAGGTGGATCTTCGCGCCGGCGAGTTGCACAAGCACGGCCTGCGCATCCAGCTGCAGGAACAGCCCTTCCAGGTTCTAGCGATGCTTCTGGGGCGTGCCGGCCACGTGGTATCGCGCGAAGAGCTCCAAAAGAAGCTCTGGCCCGCGGACACTTTTGTGGATTTCGATCACGGGCTCAACAAAGCGGTAAATAAGATTCGTGACGCCCTTGGGGATTCGGCGGAAAGTCCACGCTTTGTGGAAACAGTTGCGCGGCGCGGCTACCGCTTCCTTGCGGAGGTCAAAGCGGCGGACGAGGCTGCGCTGTCCAGCCTGGAACTCGCACCTCCGCGACTTGCATCTCCGCAACCCCCCGCGACAAAAACTGGCGATCGCGCGGAGTTTGTGGACACAGCAGCAACGCCGCAACCTCGTCTGCCGCCGCTTGCGTGGAAGCTCTCAGTGTTTGTGCTGCTCGCAGTGATAGCCGCGTTCGCCGCTTGGAAGATTCATTCGCGGAACCGCCCGGCCTCTGCGATTCGCTCGCTGGCTGTGCTTCCGCTGGAGAGCCTTTCGAACGATGCCTCGCAGGATTACTTCGCTGACGGGATGACCGACGAGTTGATTTCGGATCTCGGCCAAATCAGCGCATTGCGCGTGATCTCGCGCACTTCGGTCATGGGATATAAGCACGCACGCAAGCCGCTTCCGCAGATTGCTCATGAGCTGAACGTGGACGCAATCGTTGAAGGCACCGTCTTGCGTTCTGGTGACCAAGTGCGCATCACTGCGCAATTGATCGACGCCGCTGCGGATAAGCACCTGTGGTCCCAGAGCTATGAGGGCGAACTGAAGGATACTTTGGCGCTGCAGAATCAAGTGGCGCGAGCCATCGCGGATCAAATCCGGATTAATTTGAATCCGCAGGAACAAGCCGCGCTGAAAAGCGCCAAGGTCGTGATTCCGGAGGCTTACGAGTCCTATCTGAAGGGCCGCTACTTCTGGAATAAGCGAACGCCGGATAGTTTGAAAGTTGCTCTGGCTTATTTCAATCAGGCCATCGACCAGGACCCGACGTACGCGCATGCTTATTCTGGCTTAGCCGACACGTATGCGTTGCTGGGCGATTGGCAGTACGGGGTGATGACTCCCAAGGAAGCACTTCCCAAAGCGAAGGCCGCGGCGATGAAAGCGCTGGACCTGGACAGCACGCTCAGCGAGGCTCACAACTCGCTGGCATTCTGCTTCGATGCTTTCGACTGGGATTTGGAATCGGCAGGGAAGGAATTCCAGCGAGCCATCGAATTGAACCCCGGCTATGCCACCGCGCACCATTGGTATGCCTGGCATTTAAGTCTATTGGGCCGGTATGACGAAGCGATCGAGGAAATGAGGAAGGCTAAAAGCCTGGATCCGCTGTCGCTCATCATCAATGCCGATTTGGCGGAGCTTCTGGTCATTGCACATTTCTATGACGAATCGATAATCCAAAGCCGCAAGACGATCGAAATGGATCCGAACTTTGCTCTGGCACATAATCAACTCGCCCAGGCGTACCTGCAAAAACATATGAATGGGGAAGCGATCGCGGAACTGCAAAAAGCGGTGGAGCTCTCCACGGGCTGCCCCACATGCATTGCGAATCTAGCGCGCGCCTACGCCGCATCCGGCAGGACAAGCGAAGTAGGAAAGCTGCTGAGCGATTTGAAGAGCCATTCGAACGGCGGTTATTCGGATGCTGCGGAAGTTTCCATGGTTTACGCGGCCCTCGGCGATAAAGACCAAGCGATGCATTGGCTGGAATTAGGCTACGAGCAGAGATTTAATCCGGGCGTGCTGCTGCGGCCGGGGTTCGATCCTCTGCGCTCGGACCCGCGCTTTCAGGATCTGGTACGGCGTATCGGTTTCCCTCGCTGAACTAGTTCATCATGCGGACATGAAAACGGGAGGAATGCAAGTGGTGCGTTCGAGAATGACGAGCGCGCTGAAGACATTGCTTATTTCGAAGGCGGTCGGTGGAAGGCCGCGTCGGATTCGGCTAGTTGCTCGCGTACCGCCGCAATCGTCAAGCGCGAACTCGGCAAGGCCAGGGTTGACCTTCTTTGTGGCGAAGTGAAGAGCACGATGGATTCCATGGTTCCGGGAATCTCATTGATTACTCCGACATATCTGCCGCCTCCGGCCGCGACAATCGAAGAGATTTCAACTTCGCTCAACGGCGATGGTATGTTTGTCCCGTTCGCGCGGTGTTGCTCGAAATTGTTCCCGCTCATCTCTGTCACCCATCTATTCCCTTACGGTGCTCCCGAGCTCCACTTGGTAGGCCTTCATTCGAAGAGTGTCCACAGTGGATGGTGCATTCTTGCGGAAGCTCGCTAGCGTCGCGGGCGCCGGGGCGTTCAATCGGCCGCGTCGGCGGCCAGTTTCTGCGGGCGGCCAATTAAGTACGTAATGCGGAGAGGCAACCATCCTCCAGCTTTTTCTCCGATCTCCCAGCGGTATCCGCGGGACTTAAGTCCGCTGGTCATGTCGCGAAGTTCTCCGACTGAGTACGCCCGCAGGCAAGAAACTAAGCCATCGAACAAAAGAACGAAGGGAATCACCGGAATTAAATATGTCCATAGAAGGCGCAACCAACGGAAGGGGCGCCGAAACGGGACGAACAGCCAGGTTGCGATCGGAATCAACAATATAGATAGCAATGTCAGCGTGTGGAGCGCGGGCGCTTCAAACACACCGATGGCCTGTCGCTTGTTGACGCTATCCTGCAGCAGGTCGCGCGCCTCGGCGGGGTTCAAGTGGTGGAAGGAGGAAAACAGCGTCCTGAATCCCCGCAGGTATTTCGGGACCCGAGTTGCGTCAATCGAGTCTTTGAGAAAATGAATTCGATCCGTGGTTGGAGATTCCACATCTTGAAATTTTGTGGTGGTTGGATATTTGTCCGTCAGCAGAACTTCGGGTGGAATGGATCCGTGCACTTCAAAATCGCGCACCAGGGACGGCCACGGTCCACCGGCCCCGGAGCACAAATCCACGACGCGATCGGAACCGCTCTCCTCCAGCCGTTTCCTTAGCAGCGACGCGATTGGCTGATAGGTATTCGTAACTTCCAAAATCATCTGCAGCGAGTCCACAAATTCATCCCGCAGCAATTGCGGAAACCATGGTTGTTCGTGAATCTCGAAGAGTCGGGCAACTGGCACAAATACCTCCAAGGTCGTGACCCGCGGAGGGTGCGGCCCGCTCGTCGGAACGGGCCGCGGTTCCGTCGCGGGGACTAAAACGTGACGAACGCTTTGATTTGAATGATGCGGACGGAAGCATCGCCGCCGAGTCCCGAACCGAGGATGCTGGTCGGTTCGCTGACGGTCGACGCGATGGATCCGAGCGCTCCAGTCAAATCGTTATTCGGTTGAGCGAAATTCGGGTGGTTGAACAGGTTGAAAAACTGGAAGGCTAGGCCAAATTGCCCCTTTTCCCAGTGGGGGATTTGAGTCTGCTTCTGGACCGTGAAGTCGGTGTTCCAGTAGCCAGGTCCCCGGAATTTATTGCGTAGGCCACCGATGAAGTTCGTCTCGGTCGTCGAAGGAACGAACTGCGCGGTGGTCAGGCAGGGCATCACACCGGTCGCTGCGCCTTCTCCGCAAGGAGACGTCGGCCCGCCAAGAAACTGCGGAAGCACCGAACCGCCGTATCCCTGCGCGGATAGAAGACCGTCCAGCCCTCCATCAAACACGGAGTAGGGAAGACCGCTACGGACGAAAATCGTGCCGGCCACCTGCCAGCCGTCCACGAGTGGCGCCCAGCCATGGCCAAACAAAGCGCGACGAACGGGCAATTCCCACACGTAGCTCGCGCTGAAGTAGTGGCGGACGTCGTAGTCGGACGATCCGTAGTTTTGTTGGGTGTTAAATGGGTTTATGGCGGCGGTAACGGAAGTCAACGAGAAGAAGACGTTCGGGTTTCCGCCATTGGATACGTCGTCAAAGGCATGGCTATACGTGTAGTTGGCCTGCAATACGCCCTTGCCCCAGCCGCCATTGATATTGTGTTTGAACGAGAAAGTCACACCTTCGTAGTTCGATATGCCGCCGGTGTCCAGCAGGCTCACGGTGCCGAACCGCGGATCGAATGAAGCGACCGGAAGCCCGGTGAACGCCGGAACAGTGGCGCAAGCGGTTCCGACGGCACCCGGACTGCAAAATCCGTTCACGCCGTTGCGGTCTACCAGGTCGTGAATGCTGTGGTTTCCGTTATACGCGACGTCGAAGGAACTGTTCTTGCCGATCGCCTGCTGGACTTCCAAGCTCCATTTCTGAAATTGAGCTATCTTGGTCGTCGCGTTCGCACTAAACAAACTCGGCGGCGCGAAGTTTGGAACGTTCGCCTGGATTTGCGCGAGCGTCTGGTTGTTCTTGAAGCCGTTGATCAAGCCAACGTTGTTAGCGGCCGCCTGGGCGAATATGTTGCCGCCGTTGAGGGTTTCGCCGGGAGCGATGTTGCTCCCTTGCACGAAGAACGTGTTAACTCCGGGCGCGTTGGAAGCAAAGTTGTCCGTGAACACGGCGGGGAAGGCGTCGTTGAAAAGCCCGACTCCCCCGCGGACGACTGTGCTGTGCGACCCAAACGGCGACCAAGCGAAACCGAAGCGAGGCTGCCAGAGAATCGCGCTCAGACCCTGCAGTTCCTGGTGCAATCCCTGCAGCACATCGGTGCTGTACGGCGTGTTGACGTTGTTGTCGGCAATCAGAAACGGTTCGTTCAGGCGGTTAAAGCAATTGGTCTGGCACACGGGGTTGGACTCGTGCTCGATCCGCAGAGCGAAGGTGAGCGTGAGGTTCGACTTTATCTTCCAATCGTCTTCCCCGTAGAAGGCCAGCGTGTACAGAGCAATCGGCTGCGACAAAGCTGTGGGGAAGCTTTGCTGCAAAACCGAACTGGTGCCGGTTGCCGGGTCCACGCCGCCGTTAAAGAATGCCGCAACCGAATTCGGCGTCACCAGGCCACTAGTGAATACGCCAAAATCCTGATCGCTCACATCGTAGCGTAGGAACTTCGTTCCCACTTTGAGAGTGTGATTACCCAAGGTCTTCGAAAAGTCATCACCGATCTGATACTGCGTGACGTTTCGTCCCTGCGGGACGAACGCATCCCCGGCACCGCCGGCGAAAGCTCCGCCGATGTTAAACCAGGGAATGTTGGCATTCCCGAAGAGTATGGTAGTGGGAAACCCTGCGAGCGTTGCGGTGCGATCTGGGTTGTTGAACGTCGCGCTGTACCACTGGCCGGACAGAATGAACTGGTTCACCATACTTGAGGCAAAGGTGTGTGTTTCGTTCAATTGGCCCTGCCATTGCGGCTGGATGCTGGTGACGTTGAAAAGCGGACTGATCGGGTCCGTATTGGACGCTTGATTCCCCTTATCGTAGAGAACGCGCAGAAAGACGCGATCGTTTGCCGTAGCGTTGAAATCCACGCGGCCGGAATACTGCGCTTCGGTTGTGAGGTTGTTATCTGCCGCCTGAAAGAATGACGAGCAAGCGACCCCAGGTCCGAGGCCCGTGAAGCCGTTGCATCCCAGCGGGTCGGTGGACAATGGTCCGGCGCCCGGGACGGCTTTGTTCGCGCCCTTCGCGTTATTGTAGAGACTGAAAATGTTCTGGTAGAAATTGACCGTTGCTGAATTCGCGGGGAAACCTTGGTTGTTCTCTAAATTAGCGATGGTTGCGGTCTGGAAGGCCTGGCTGGGAAACGCGACTGCGGTGCTAACGGGAATGACCACTCGCAGACCTTCGGTATTGAAAAAGAAGAACAACTTATCCTTCTTGATCGGCCCACCGACGGAAGCTGCCCACTGGTTGGCGTTGCTGAAGTTCTTCGGATCGCCCGCGTTATTCAGGAACCAATCGTTGGCGTTGAAAGAGCTGCCATTCCAGTAGTAGACCGCGTTGCCGTGAAAATCGTTACTGCCGGACTTTGTGACGTAACTTACAGTGGCTCCTGCCAGGCTGCCGTATTCTCCCGAATACCCGCTGCTTACAATGGTGCTCTCTTGGACGTCGTTTGCACCAAGAAGCAGGTTCGTGGCGCCGGAGTTATTCAAATTGAGGAAGGGATCGTTGTCATCCATGCCGTCGAGAGTGAACAGGTTCGACGCGGCGCCCACACCATGGTCGGAGAAGTTGCCCAATCCACCCGCGGTGTTCATCACAATGCCCGGAGCTGTCTGAACAATAGCGGTAAGGTCGTTGCCGGGGTTCGGGGTTTGGCTAAGCTGTTGCTGATTAAAAGTGGTCGCGACGTTTCCATTCTCGGTTTGCAGGAGCGGCTCAGCTTCACCGGCGACGTTAACAGTCACCGAGGCAGCGCCAATCGTGAGCTGTAGATCCCCGGTAGTGATCTGTCCGAGCGCGACTGTCAATTCCTTTTTCGTTTCCTCGAAACCGGAGGCCGACACAGAAACGGTATAGTTGCTGGGATTCAAGAGTTGGAAATGGTAGACGCCATCCTTGTTGGTCTCGGTGCTTTGCGTGGTCCCTTTTGCATTGTCCCGCAACGTGACCTTTGCAGCCGCCACCACGGCCCCTGACGGATCAGTCACGACCCCTGTGATTTCACCGGTGGTCTGAGTCTGCGCGCGAAGTTGCAGCGCGGAAGACGCCATCACCAATAGGAGCGCAACGCTTAGTAAGACCCATCTTTTGAGATTCATTGTGTTTCACCCTCCCCCGTAAATTGTGCTTCTTCCAACACTCTTCGCCGCAAGCTCAGGCCGTACGATTTAGGCAGGCCCGTTCATGCGCGCGAACACACCCGTGCCTACCGCAGAATTATCGTTTTTGTTCCTTCCACCTGATGAGCTACTCAGGAATCTCGGGCCGGACAGCACCCCCGGTGCCCGAAAAATTCCCAGCAGCTCAGGTGCTTTCGAAGCATCGTCTTCCGAGTGAGTTGTACAATTTCAATTTATGCCCAAAACATTAATATGGATTTTTTTGAAACCCTTTCTTGCCACGCACGTTGCTTCTACCCAAGCGCTGATGGTGACGACTGCCCCTTTCGTTATGTGTGATCTTTTGATCGGGACGCGCGTGCTTTGCTCCCCCTTTCGAACTGTTGCAAATGTCCAGACTGCTCTGTTGCCAAAGATATTCCCGAACCGCACGGATTTATTTTGGGGACACCGAAAGATGATCGCGCCATAGGTGTCACGCCCTCGAGGTCGGAGTAATTCGCGACAAGAAAATGAGAAATTCCGCGCATTGTATTACTGGAAACCGATTTCCTGTTATCTGCCCTCCCCGAAGTTCGAATCGCATCGGTGTTCCATGTTGTACGGAGTGCCGACCGTTCAAGCGGTGACACAATCGAAGATATATTTCAGCCGGCCCGTGGTATCCGATCGGTGGTCGAATTTATCGTGATGAAGGGCACTATTTCCAACTCTCCGTTGCAGCAGCTCGCGCAGCCGTGTGCGTGCCTTGTGCACCTGCGACTTCGAATTCCCCGTGGTGCATCCGAAAATCCCGGCAATCTCGTCGTGGTTGTAACCTTGCACGTCGTGGAGGATGAACATCGCTTTGTATCCTGGCGGCAATTCGCTGATCGCCCTTTCCAGCGTCACGCGGTCGACGACGCCGTTCAGCCGTAGATCCGGTCCGCCAAATTCCGTCGACGGCGTGGTGGAACCCTCTTCGGGACTCGTGATCGCTTCCAAGGATTCATCCGCCAAGCTTTTTCTGCGGAATCGCATCAGCACGATATTCACGGCCATCCGATGCAACCACGTGGAAAAGGCCGATTCGCCTCGGAACGTGCTGACCTTCCGGAACAACTGCAGAAAGACCTCCTGCGTCAGATCTTCAGCCTCGCTCGCATCGCCCGCCATGCGCAGGCACAGGCTGTAAACCTTGCGGCTGTGCAAGCGGTAGATTCGTTCGAACGCGACGACATCGCCCTGTTGTGCCAGTCGCACGACATTCTTGTCGGTCATCGCTTGAGTTTCGGACTGCCTTGGTGCGCTCACTTTAGTTTCCTTCAAGTCCTTGTGTGCTCGTCCTCGCATGCTGCTTGTCAAATATGCATAGCGGTTCAGAGAACATCCCTTGTTCCGAAACCGCTGGCGCCAACTCGGCCGGGGGCGCTCGAATCTCACCACCGGCCAGTTGATGCCATGCATCGTCACGACGTTATTTTCCCGCCACGACGGTTACTAGCTTGGCGCTCGCGAGTTCTTTCTCTGCCTGCTTTGGGTAGAGGAACTCATGTCCTATCGTGTCACCCGGGTAGAACCAGGTCACGATCGCCTCGGGTCCCGCGGATCCACGGTCCGCAAAGGTGAACGCAGTGTTGCCGGTAGCCTGCGGACGCTCCGCGGAAATCGTGAAGACCGTCGCAAACAACTCTGTGCGATCGGCATTGAAGATACGGACCAAGTAATGTTGAGTAACCTCTGACGGCAGTACGAACACGTAGGTTCCCGCAGGCAGAACGCGCCCGGGAATCTGTACGGGCTGGCTGAAGGTGACTTTGGTTTCCTGATTCGCCTCGTCTGCGTGGGCGGCAGGCGCAACGATCAGGACTGCAAGTAAAAACAAGATGCTGGCAAAACTCGCTACGATAGTGGCTCTCTTCATAACTGCTCCTTTTTTAGTATCGCGGCCAACTGCTGCTCCCAATTCACTTCTGTACGTCTGTATTAGCTGCCGCTTCGAAGTTTTTATTCCGCCAAAGTGATCCTTGTCGAAATCATCTTCAAAACGTTCACGAGAATTGGACGCGGTGATGCGCCAACGCGTAACAGAAATGCATGTAAAGCTTTTGTCGCCTGTATATCTCGAATATGTCACACGCATTCTTGCGAACGGCGCCGGATCAGCAATGACGAGCTGGTTGCGCTGAATGGCGCGGACCGCGGAGCGGTGCGGCTCGATCGTTCGGTAGGATGTTCAAATGCAATAAAACCATCGAAGGGCAAACTACAATTTGCGGGACATTCGTGTGCACGGCTGACGCTCGCCGATTCGTCGATCACAAACAACGCACCGACGCACGCCGCCGCATTCCCACAAGATTACCAGTAATCTCTAGCTCAGTTGCTTGTGAGCAGACTCTGTAGCTGCTGGAGGGCCGAAGGTGCGGCGTCGGAGACGACGCAGAATTGCATTCCTCCCTTGCGCCACTCCAACCATTGATATCCCTGTTGGGAGCCGGAGCTGGGCGCACGGTCCTTTTCGTCCGTGGGCCAGACGAAGACGTTCACGAAATGCTTGCGGCGGACATAGACCAGAGCGGCGACCGCTTGGCCATGCACGACATCAATGCGGCCGCCCTGTAGCGGGAATCCTTGATCCGCAAAGTCCTGGACGGGAGGAGAGAAATCCAGTTTGCCGTCGAACCAGGGCTTCACGGTGTGCTGGTCGGTGGAGATGACATCGGTGAGATGCCCGGGCTGCAGCGAGCGCAAATGGGCGTCAACAATTTCGGCGGCGAGCACGGCGTCATAGCTGTCGCTGCGGCCCAAGGAAGTAACTCGCCAGCTAGCGTAGGTAGCCAGAAGAATCGCCGCGGCGACTGCGAGCCAACGCCAGACGGCGCGCGATGGAAACGCAGCCACAGGCAGCTCACGATCCAGACTGGCAAGGATCGTTTTGCGAAGAGTGGCTGGCGCTCGCTCATAGAGTTGCGCGACGGCGATGGAGGAGTGCAAAGATTCCAGATCCTCGAGTGCAAATACGCACTCGGAACACCGTTCCAGATGGAGTTCGAATTCCGCGGCGCCCGCGGCATCCAGTTCGTTATCGAAGTAGCCGTGTACGACTGCGCCGGCGCGGTCACAGATCATGCATAGACTCCTTGTTCGCAGGTCCAGTCAGCGCCAGCTGAAGCTGTCGGCGGGCGCGGGAAAGCGTGGACATGACCGTGCCAATGGGTATGGAAGTAATGATGGCGATCTCCTTGTAAGAACACCCTTCCAGCTCGCGGAGGACGATAATCTCTCGAGAACGTGAAGGCAACGACTCCAGAGCACGGGTCAGGCGCCCGCGACTATCCGCCGCAATGGCAAGGGCTTCGGGTGTGGGGCCTGGAGGCCCGTGCACTTCTTCATCGAACTCATCCGTGTCCTTCCCGTGACGATTTTTCTGCATCCAGGTGAAACAGGTGTTGCGCACGATTTGCAGCAACCAGGCGCGCACATCGCCGCCACGAAAACCGCTGAAGAAACGATAAGCGCGTAACATCGCCTCTTGTGCGGCGTCTTCGGCATCGGCGCCCCCGTGCAGGAGCCAGCGGGCAAGGTTATGCGCGGCGTCGAGATGGGGCAGGACGAGTGTCTCGAACCGCACCTGTTCCTGGGAGTCCAGCACGTTGCAACCTTCCTCTGCGACAGGGCTATTCATCTGTAGTGACCGCCTGAGGCCTGGATTTATTCCTATCCCTTGAGGTTGTTTTGATCGGGGAAAACTGGACGCGGCGTTGATTGGCCGGAATAAAAAGCGCGGGACTGCGGTATAGCAAGACGGAACAAGGCCAAGAGCGGCGCGGTCACCCTCCGAATCCCGCACTGCGCCGCTCGTACTTAAAAAGCGCGGCAACGCATGCTGACTCGATGCTGGGTTAAGCCAAAAAAATCCCGCGTGGGGCCGGAAATTGATTCTGACAAATTTAGAGAGGGTCCAACGATGATCAGGAGAACGATGTCGATTTTTGGTTTGGCAACGCTGGTGCTAGTCGGTTTGGGGATGCTGTTCAGCGGCTCGGCAAATGTCGCGGCGAATACCCCGTCGCCGACGACTACGGAAGTGAAAATCGATAATTTCAGCTTTACACCGGTGACGTTGACGGTGACGGCAGGATCGACGGTCACCTGGACCAACCGCGACGATATCCCGCACACGGTGGTCAGCGCGGATGATCCGAAGGTGTTCAAGTCCAAGGTAATGGACACGGACGAGAAGTTCTCCTTCACCTTCACGAAAGCGGGAACCTACACGTACTTTTGTTCGGTACACCCGAAGATGACTGGCACCGTGGTGGTGAAGTGAGCAGACGACGAGCATAAACCCATTCGACATCAAAACGATAATGCTCGCAAGGCATGCGCAACACGTGGCGCTGATCATGTCATGAGCGAAATGATACTGCAGGGGATCGGCGGAGAAACTTTCCAGCGAGAGTACCGCCGTAAATCGATAATTCGATGGCAGGCGGCTCCTCGAACGAGCCATCCACTTAGATGAATTGGCCAGTACCAGGGCTAGCGCGAAGCCAAAAAAAGGGAATTCTCCGCTGAGTGACCCCGGCGAATCCCGGATTAGCTGCCCGGATAAGCACGATTTCGCAGTTTGGTTCTCGGAACGCAGTAACCGTTGGAAGGTATGAAGGATTGCGACGAGTCGTTGACGGCTACGTATAAGAAAGTCGCCGAGGTAACGAAAGCCAAGACGGCTGCGCAGCATGAGGAAGGAACCCAAGTCGCTAACGGTAATAAGCGGCTGGCAACGCACATGGCATGCTGGTTGACTTACGATAGCCGAGTCGAGCAGGACAGCGTGCAATATTTTCGGAATAACCGATTTTGTTCCAATCGGAGGCGGCAATGCGCTTTGACTAAAAGGATTGGTTGCAAAGAGATTCCATTCGGAACCGGGCTATAAATCGGACGGTCCAAGTTTCGCGAATAGGAGACGAGATGATCGCCAGTGACCGGAAGTTCTGCGACCACTGCCAATCGTCAATCGCAGTAGGGCAGCGATGGGTACGGGAAAAGATTTACGACCCTGGATCCAATAGCCAAGCTCCGGCCTACCACCATTTTCACGCCGAACCATTTGGCGGACAGGGAGGAAGCTGTTGGGAAAAACATCAAATGGAACGAGAAATTGCGCGAACCGCGATGACCGCAGTGAAAGGGGCGACCGTAGCGGCGCACTAGTCGCCGTTATGTCGTTCTTTGAATCGTTGACGGTGTGCATGGTAAATTAGCCGCCATGTCAGCGAACTTAGCGCAGATCGCAAGCGTCAAACACCGATTCATCCAAGTGAACGGCATCAAGATGCATATTGCCGAGCAAGGAGAGGGTCCGCTGATCGTGCTGGCGCACTGTTGGCCGGAACTTTGGTATAGCTGGCGGCACGTTTTGCCCGCCTTGGCCGCTGCCGGTTACCACGCAGTGGCGCCGGATATGCGCGGCTACGGCCAGACCGACGCTCCTCCGAACATCCAGGATTACACGCAATTTCAGTTTGTTGGCGATGTGGTGGGGCTGGTACTTTCGCTCGGCTACGAAGAGGCGGTGATCGCCGATTTCCCAAATTTGATTCCGCTTTGTCTTCCACTTCTTCTGCAGTTCGGCAGCTTGGTCGAGTTTCGGCTCAGGTGCTGAGAGTTGAGTGCCGCGAAAGTCCTTAAGCAAAGCGTTTAGCTCGTTTTCATTCCAGAACTGTGCAAGGTCTACGTCGAGCGATGCGAGCACCTCCGGGTTCCACTCGAGGTCAATTTCTCCCACGCGGTTGTCGGCAATCGCAAGTTCTCGGGCTTTCTTGTCCCTCTTGAGATCCAAGTCGCCACGCTGCACCGCGACAAGAGAAGAGCCGTCGGTCTCGATGACCGAGATGGATTTCATGCCAGCGGCTCGGGCGGCCTCAACAGTCTTATTTCCAGCGATGACGCGATTATTTCGATCTACAACGACTGAACGGGCTGCACCGTACTTCTCAAGAGACTTTCCAAGGAGCTGGCGACCGCGCTTCGTCCCTTTGTTCGCGTTTTTTTCGTCAAGCACCAGCTGGGCGATTGAAACGACGCGGACAATAGGCTTCACGTCGTCGCTCCCGTCTGAAGCGTCGAGGACTGTAGTGACTTTTGTAGTGACCCTACGTGCAAACTGCCACATTTGCGCACATCCAGCCACACTCTCACCGAAGAAATAACTTTTGAGTTTTCTATCGAGTGATTGAAATGGTGTGGGTTACAGGAGCTAGTGGGACTGTTTTGCAAGCAGGGGGTCACCGGTTCGATCCCGGTCACGTCCACCAACCTTTACTTCCCTCCTTTAAGCGACTTGGGCTGCAATGGCGACCCCCGCTTCCGGGATTGATTTGCTTGGAGCAGCTTGGAGCAACAACGCTCTTTCCTTACTGGAACGGCCCTGAATCCGCCCGTCTGTCGAGAGAATTGTTTAAGACTTCGTCGGAGTTGGAAGATCGAGGGTAAGTATGTGCTGCTCGGAAGTCATTGGTTTTCCTTAGCATTGCGTTCCGAAAGTCGCTATCGTGACTGTTCGCCCTTATTCCGGAGTAGTGTTGACCTTCGCGATAGGGATCTCGTCAGATGCGGCTACCACCTGCTAGTCGAGCAGAGGGTAACGCTCTGCAGCGGTCGACCGAAAAGTGTCCCGGAACTGTTGACCTGAGCTAGAGCACCTGCCTGGTGAGCAGGCGCTCGAGCCGATTTCACGCGTCGCCGGTTTAAATCAAGCCTATGCAATCAATTGCTCTTTCCTGTGAACAGGTTCCCGATACCCTGCAACCATCCGAATTTGGAGGGAATGGCCACATCCGAACGATCCCCGTTCCGCAGTGGGTGAAGGAGGCGGTAGACAGCTGGATTGTGGGTGCCGGCATCACCTCAGGTCTATTGCTACGGTTTATCAACAAAGCTGGCAGAATTTGGGGACTCGGCTTCACACCCAAGGTCATATGGGCAGTCGTGAAAGCGAACGCCAAAAGCTGTGGTCTGCCGTCGGTAACACCGCACGATTTGAGAAGGACCTGTGCGCGATTGTGTCATCAGGCAGGAGGCGCACTAGATCAGATCCAGTTCCTGCTCGGGCACGTTTCAATTCAGACGGCGGAGCGATGCCTCGGGCGCAAGCAGTGTTTTAACGATGCGGTCAATGATCACATCGGCCTGGAGCCGGATGCGCCGTCGTGAGGAACGGGTGTAGAAATTGATATCCGCTGGTCGACCTGTCGGCCTAATGCCTTCTCGACATCAACGGCGTGGAAGCGGTGGGCGGGGATTAGGACACCTTTCGCGGCTGTGTCTGGATCGATTTCGCCGATGATTGCAAACTGGACGATAAACCCTAAAAACGAGAGAATCGATTTGGCGACGTTTGCCGGTTTGCCATGTGCAGGAATGCCGCCACGCTTCTGCCATTTGATCGTGACCGGAGTGGGCGTTTCGCGATACATCACCTGACCACCGACGACGAACGAACTGATAGTCGACGGCTGTATGCAGCGCGGCAATCGACGGCGCCAGGCTGCCAACTTCTGAGTCATAAGAGATTTTATGCATTAACTTAAGAATAGAGCCAGCAGATTGAAAGGAATCAATATGAGCTACACCTATGATCTCCGCCCCGAAGCCAGTTTCGAAGACCGTTACAGCCAGTTCATTGCGTTCGGCATCCCGAAAGCAGATGTCGATAGGTTGCGCGCCACAATCAAGGATATGTGGGCAGATGCGCCGGGCGGGTGGTCTTACGAATGGTCCGCGTTCGCGCGAAAATATCTCGAATCGGGAAACTCGCTTCTCGCGTCGTTCGCCTACGGTTTTGCTAAATTTCCCTGCCTCGCCAACGATGCGCGGCGCAAGGCGCAGCAAAATCAGCTTGAATGCTACCTCAAGGCGGCACCGAGCTTCC
>Ga0116135_1000144_pt1:0-35000 | contig 36083 bp, 32 predicted proteins | sample June2015DPH_20_1_FD_89738 | JGI IMG/M metagenome (GOLD analysis project Ga0116135, IMG submission 89738) | Peatland microbial communities from SPRUCE experiment site at the Marcell Experimental Forest, Minnesota, USA - June2015DPH_20_10 | ecosystem: Environmental > Terrestrial > Soil >... | reverse complement strand
TGAAACGCGGGCTTCGAGCTTTGGCGATCAACTGGGTCCGCCGCAGCGGGATTGCCGGCATCGAATTGCGTCGCGGCCCGCGCCGCCACATCTCCACCCGCAGAAAATCCCATCACGCCGACGCGCGCCGGATCGACGCCCCATTCCGCGGCGCGGCTGCGCACCAAGCGAATGGCACGCTGCATATCGGGCACCGAATCTCCGTCAATCGTATAAGTCGATCCTGGCTCACGCGCCAGGCGATACTTCAGGACGAAGCCCGCAACGCCGTGTTCGCTGAGCCGTTGCGCGACGGCGTATCCTTCGTGATCCACCCACAATTCCACATGGCTGCCGCCCGGCGCGATCACCACGGCTGCGCCGGTCGCAGTTTCCTTCGCCGGCAAGTACACGGTGATCGAAGGCTGGTGCACGCTGGAAATTACGCGCTCACCGTCCGGCGTCTGTCGAACTTTCTCCGGCGCGGTTTTGCCTTCCGAGCCGGGCGCGCCGTTCGGCCAGAGGAGCACGACGTTTTGTTCCGCGGCCGTCGCAACCAGCGCGCACGCGCACAGAACCAGCGTGAGACAAATCGTTGATTTCTCGATCTTGCGGTTCGGAAGTATTCTCAGGTGCGGACCCTCGGGCGATGGAAATCGCCGGTGCCATCTTACTCGATGCATCGGGCATCCCGGAACTCATGGAGCTTGACGCATAATACGGTTCGCATTGCGCGTGCACCCCTATTGAGGATTTCCCAAGCGATGCTTCGTAAACCGAAGAAATTCGTCGCAACCATATACAAGATATGGATGATGCGGCACGTGGATGTGCCGGACGACATCTCTGCCGCGCTGATCGCCCAGCTTCACGACGGTAAAGGCAAACGAACGGGCGACAGCCGCAAGCCGGCCAAGCCGAAATACCTGCCGGTCGTCGCCATCGTGAATGGATGCAGCGCCCGCGTCACGTTGATGCCGGCCGGAGGCGGACGCCATCGCATCCAGCTCAATACGGCTCTGCGCAAAGCGGCGCGCGCCGATGCGGGTGACGCCGTGGACGTCGAGCTTCGGCTCGATCGCGCGTCGCGCGAAGAACCTGTTCCCGCCGATCTGCGCCTCGCTCTGAAAGAAAATCCCGCAGCGCGCCGGGTTTTCGAGGAACTTAGCATCGGGCACCGACGACATTTCATCAAATGGTTTGATTCCGCCAAAGGCGCCGACACACGAATTCGCAGGCTCGGCCGCGCCATTGATTTTCTGCTCGCGCGCGCGCTTACGCGCCGGTCCAAAGCCGCCCGGACCCGCCGGAATTAAGCTTGCGCGAATTTTCAGCGGCCAGCCGGAAGTGCGTGCCGCCGCGCATCATCTGCGCTATCGTATCTCCATATAAAAATTATGTACGGCCAGAACATCCAACACTCCGAACCGATTTTCTTGCTGCTGTTGCTGTGCATCGCGGTGCTGGCAACGCTCGCCAAGCGCTTCAAGACGCCTTACCCCATCGTGCTGGTGATCGCCGGCCTGTTTCTGAGCCTCATCCCGCGCATGCCGCGCATCGAACTGAATCCGGAAGTTGTTTTTCTGCTCTTCCTGCCGCCGCTGCTTTTTTCCGCGGCGTTTCAGACTTCCTGGCGCGACTTCCGTTACAACTTCTTCAGCATTGCCCTGCTCGCGCTCGGTCTGGTGTCCTTCACGGTGTACGGCGTGGCCTTCGCCTCCCACTGGATTCTGCCTGATTTCTCTTGGAAGCTAGGTCTTGTGCTCGGCGCGGTGATTTGCACCACCGACGCTATCGCCGCCACGTCCATCACCCGTCGCCTGGGATTGCCGCAGAGAGTCACCGACGTGATCGAAGGCGAGAGCCTGGTGAACGACGCGAGCGGCTTGCTTGCCCTGCAGCTCACGGTTGCGATGGTCGTCACCGGGCGTACGCCGCCGATGCACGAGCGCGTGACGCTTTTGTTCTACCTGATCGTCAGCAGCGTCGTGATCGGCCTGGCAATTGCCAAGCTGTTGGCTTGGCTGATCAAACAAATCACGGATGCGCCCGTGGAAATCACTCTCAGCATTATCACGCCCTACTTCGCGTATCTGGCGGCGGAAAGCGTGCACTCCTCGGGCGTGCTCGCGACGGTGGTGTGCGGAATCTATTTGGGCCATGAAAGCTCGCTGTATTTCTCCACACGGGCGCGTCTGCAGGCCGCTGCCGTCTGGGAAACTCTCAGTTTTGTGCTCAATGGCATCGTTTTTATTCTGATCGGACTGCAACTTCCGTACATCCTCGGCGACATTCGCAATCACAGCCTTCCTCGATTGATGCTGATCGGCCTGCTGGTCAGTGCGGTCGTCATCGTACTGCGGCTGCTCTGGATGTACCCGGGCGCGTGGGCTTCGAACTGGCTGCGACGCCACGCGCAGCATCAGCAGGACTCGCTCCCAGGTGCGGGATATATTTTTATCGTCGGCTGGACGGGGATGCGCGGCGTGGTTGCGCTCGCCGCCGCGATTTCGCTGCCCAGGTTGTTGCAGGATGGTTCTCCATTCCCGCAGCGAAACATGATCATCTTCCTTACGTTCTGCGTGATTTTCGTGACCCTCGTAGTTCAAGGCTTGTCTTTGCCGTTTTTCATTCGACGCCTGGGATTGGCTGTTGCTGTCGTCAAGAACCCGGAAGAGGAGCGGGCGCGTTACGCGATGATTGAGGCCGCGCTCGCCTATCTGGAACAAGCCCGTGAACTGGACAGCGCTGCCTTTGCGCCGGTTTACCAGGATTTGATTCGCATTCAAAAACATCACCTGAACCTGTTGCCGGGTGACCGCGCTGTCGACACCGGTTACACACCCCAAGATTATGTTCGTTATCGCGAGCTCAACGAGAACGTCCGCGCTCTGCAGCGCGCCGCCTTGCTGAACATGCGCAATCACAACAAGATTAATGACCAAGTCTTGCGCCGTCTCGAGCAGGAGCTTGATCTCTACGACGTTCGCTATGCAAGTTCGCAATAGAAGGGTGGGAGGATTTTTGGGGATGAAGCTAATTTCTGCATTCGTGCTGTCCTTGGTTTTCGCGCCGGCTGGTTTTCCGCAAGCCAAGCCTGCGCAAACCAAAGGCGGCGAGCCCGACCGGCTCGGGCTCACCTGCACGCAAATTCTGCAAATGACTTCTACGGCGTGGGTCGCACAGTTCGCGGAAAAAGCGGGCAACGCGTCTGCGCCTGTGGCCGTCCGCGCCATCACTGCCTACGGAAAATGCTACGACGCGCGCACCAACCAGTTGGCTGCGTCACTGGGCAGGAGCGGCAGAGGCCCGCTAATGGGCGCTACGGGAAACTTTCGCGACTTTCAAAAGGCGCTGGACGAATTCACGGCGAAAGCTCTCTCGGTGTCAAATAAAGCGCCGGGAACTCAGCAAGCCGCCTATGCCGCGCTTTACGAGAAGCAGTTTCGCTATGAGTTCTACCAGAGATACGAGCAGAGAATAACTGGAGGACGCGCGCTGACTGCCGAAGAGGCCGCCGAATATTCCAAAGCCAAAAATCGCTTCGGTGAGTTTCTCGGATTGCTGCCCGAAGACAAGGCGCACATCATTCACGCCGCCTTCAGCCAGATTTTCGACGGCGGCCCGGTCACCGACGTCACCAAGCTCGAGGTCTATCGTTTCGCTATCTTCGTGCTCGAATCCCCGCAAGACAAGGCCTTCTCTTTGCCCCCTTTCTGAACTAGCGCTCCGGAATTGAGTTCGACTTGCTCCCCTGTGACGCGTATCGACAAGGTTCTCGCGCAAATCCTCCGCGGAAATGCAGACGCGAACATTGCATTCGCGCAAATGCGGCGCCTGTTGGAAACACTTGGCTTTCAAGAACGGGTTCGGGGAAGCCACCACATATTCACGAGGGAAGGGGTAGAGGAAATCCTGAATTTGCAACCTAAGGGCTCGAAGCGCAAGCCTTGCCAGGTGAAGCCGGTTCTCGATGTTATAGTGAAACATCGCTTGGCTGGAGAAATCGATGCTTACGTACGAAGTTATTATTTATTGGAGCGACCAAGATCAAGCCTTCAACGCGGAGGTCCCGGAGCTTCGAGGCTGCGCGGCAGACGGCAAAACCCACGGGGCAGCGCTTTCGAATGTTGAGCTTGTGATCCGCCAGTGGCTCGATACCGCAAAGGGATTGGGACGACCCATTGCCGTGCCCAAGGGCCGCCTTGTGTTCGCGTGAAGGAAAAAATCGCGTTCTCGTCCTCCTCGCCTCTTCCACTCCTGTGATAGTCTCAACTGCTTGAAATTTCCTCACTCCCGTGGAGTTGTGCATGAAGCGTCGCATCGCAGCCTCATTATTTACGTTTGTCGTCCTGGCATCGGGCGCAGTTCGCGCTCAAGTGAGCGACAGCACCAAGCAGCTTTCTCGCGACATCTTCCAGCAGCTCGTTGAGATCAACACCACCGATTCCGTCGGCAGCACCACTGTTGCCGCCAACGCCATGGCCAAGCGCCTGCTCGATGCCGGATTTCCCGCAAGTGACGTCCAGGTGCTGGGACCGAATGACCGCAAAGGCAACATGGTCGCGCGCATCCACGGCAGCGGCGCCAAGAAACCGCTCCTGTTCATCTGCCATCTGGACGTGGTCGAAGCGCGCCGCGCGGACTGGTCGATCGACCCGTTCCAGTTCATCGAGAAGGATGGATATTTTTACGGCCGCGGCACCGGAGACATCAAGGACGGCGACGCGTTTCTCGTCACCACCTTCATTCGCCTGAAGCAGGAAAAATTCCAGCCCGACCGCGACCTGATCCTCGCGCTTACTGCCGACGAAGAGGGCGGCGCGTCCAACGGCGTCGCGTGGCTCATCAAGAACCATCGCGATTTGATCGAAGCTGAATACGTGATCAATCCAGATGCCGGCGACTTCGAGCTCGACAACGGAAAACACTTGCTCGTCGGCATTCAAGCCAGCGAAAAGCTGTATCAGGATTTTGATCTGAAGGTCACGAATCCGGGCGGACACAGTTCGCTGCCCACTTCCGAAAATGCGATCTATCAGCTCGCCGAAGGCCTCACGCGCCTGGAAAAATATCAATTTCCATTTGAACTCAACGAAGTGACGCGCGAATACTTTAAGCAGGAAGCGGAAATCGTCGGCGGCCAGACCGGCGCAGACATGAAGGGTATTTTGCAGAATCCGCCGGATCCCGCCGCGCTCGCGCGACTTTCCGCCATTCCTTATTACAATGCGCGGTTTCGCACTACTTGCGTCGCAACGCGCCTGGATGGCGGCCATGCCAACAATGCACTGCCCGGAATGGCGCATGCCAACGTGAATTGCCGCATTCTGCCGGGCCATTCGGGGGACGAAATCGAAGCCACGCTCGTAAAGGTTCTCGACGATTCGCACATCACGGTGGCGCACGCACCGGGCCTTGCCTCCAGCGGCATTCCCAACCCGCCATCGCCGCTGCGTTCTGACCTGATGGCGGCGCTGAAAAAAGTGGCGAACCAGATGTGGCCCGGCATACCCATCGTGCCGGTGATGGACGCGGGCGCAAGCGACGGCGCAATTTCTCGCGCGGCCGGGCTTCCCACGTACGGGCTCCCCGGCTTATTTATGGACGTGGACGACGATCGTTCGCACGGCCGTGACGAACGTGTGCGCGTCGCATCTTTTTACGATGGCGTGGATTTTTACTACCGCCTGGTCAAGGCGCTTTCTTCTCCGCAATGATCGTCGGCGGAATAGCAATCGGCACGGGGCCAGCGTCGAGCCGCCGCTGGGCAGCCCGAAAAACGAGCCAACGATGATGCAGTCATGAATCCGATGCGCCGCTTGATTCTGGCGGCGTCGCAGAATCAGTGGATGCGGGAACACGCGCCCCGCTTCGAGTTCATGCGTCGCGCCTCCGCTCGTTTCCTGCCGGGCGAAGATGTGCAGGACGCCATCACCGCGGCACGCGCCCTCGCTGCCAGTGGCATCCAATCCGTGCTGTCGCATCTGGGCGAGAATATTGCTGATCGCGACGAAGCCGCCGCGGTCGCGCGCCATTTTCTCGAGCTCAACGATCGCATTCGCGCCGCCGGCATTCCCGCCGAAATCACCGTTAAACTGACGCAGCTCGGACTCGACCTCGATCCCAACCTCTGCTACGAAAATCTCGCGACGCTCATTGAAAAAACTCCCGCCGACAAAATCCTTTGGATTGACATGGAGGCGAGCCCGTACGTGGACGTGTCCCTGGAGCTTTATCGCCGCGCGCGCAAAGCTTACTCGAACGTCGGCATCTGCCTGCAAGCGTATCTCTTTCGCACGGAAAAAGATCTCGACAGGCTGATTCCGGAAGGCGCCGCGATTCGCTTGGTGAAGGGCGCGTACAACGAGCCTGCGGAGATCGCTTATCCAAAGAAGAAAGATGTGGACGAAAATTTTCTGCATCTCACGCAGCGCCTGCTCAGTCCTGAGGCGCGGCGCGCTCACGTGCGCGTGGCCGTCGCCACCCACGATCGCGCGTTGATCGCCAAAATCATCGCTTGGGCAGCGGATCAAGGCGTGCCGAAAAATTTGCTGGAGTTTCAAATGCTCTACGGAATTCAGCGCGAGGAGCAGTTGCGTCTGGTACGAGCAGGCTATCGCTGCGGCGTGCTGATCTCCTACGGCAGCTACTGGTTTCCTTGGTTCATGCGCCGCATGGCCGAACGCCCCGCGAATATATTGTTTTTAGCGAAAAATCTCTTCTCGAGGTAAGGGCTGGAGCTTCTAGCGGGTTCGTTCGTCGCGCTCCACTTTCCCGTCGCGCAGCCGGATCACGCGATGCGCGTGTGCCGCGATATCCGATTCGTGAGTCACGAGAATGATCGTGTTGCCTTGCTCGTGCAAACGTGCAAAAAGCGCCATGATTTCTTCGCCAGTCTGCGAGTCCAGGTTTCCCGTGGGTTCGTCCGCCAACAAGATCGAAGGATTGTTCACCAGGGCGCGCGCAATCGCCACGCGCTGGCGCTGTCCTCCCGAAAGCTCATTCGGCTTATGCATCATGCGCTCGCTCAGATCCACCTGTTGCAGCGCCTTTTTCGCGCGTTCCAGGCGTTCTTCGGAAGCCGTGCCGTTGTAAATCATGGGCAATTCCACATTGTGCAGCGCAGTCGCACGGGGAAGCAGATTGAAGGTCTGAAATACGAAGCCAATTTCCTTGTTGCGGATGTAAGCTAGCTCGTCGTCGTCCAACTGGCTCACCAAGCGGCCAGCCAGCCAGTAGCTCCCCTTCGTCGGCGTGTCCAGGCATCCAATCAAATTCATCAGCGTGGACTTTCCGGAGCCCGAAGGGCCCATGATCGCCACGTACTCGCCTTTGTGAATCTCAATGGTGACGCCGCGCAGCGCGTGCAATTGCTCCGCGCCCATTTCATAAGTCTTCCACAGTTCCTCGGTTTGAATAACGATGCCGGTGTCGACGAGATCCTGTCGGAAACTTTGCGACGGGGCGATTTCTTCCACAGCCATGTACAGGCGCTCCTGGATTCCGTAAACCTACGTCGCGGACTCTTCGCGCTTCGGCGCCGAATTGTCCACCTTCACAGCGGCGCCAGGCCGCAGCGTGCGCAGCGCTTTGTAATTGCCGACGACGATTTCCTCTCCTTCCTTCACTCCGCTGGTAATCTCGATGTCGGTGACGCCCGTGATTCCCGTTTGCACGGGCACAAACTCCGCCTTCTTGCCGCGAATTACGAAGACGCCCTGCACATCCACCTTGGGCTGTGCCTCAGCGGTTGCAGCCGGCTTCGAAGCTGCCAGGGTCACGTTGCCGCCGTGTTCCTTCTGCGCTTCTTCCAAATCCTTCTGCGTACGCACCGCCAGTGCCTGGATCGGAATCGTCAGGATGCCCTTCTTCTGTTCGGTCTGAATCTTGGCACTGGCCGAAAGCCCCGGCCGCAGGTCCGCCGGCGGATTATCAATCGTCACCACTACTTTGAAATCGCGCGCTTCCTGAGTATTTGCGGTTGCCTGCGTGGTTGCGGCTTGCCCCGAGGAACGCAGAATCGCCAGTTCACCCACCTGAGTCACGTGTCCTTTGAAAACTTTCCCGGGAATCGCGTCAATAGACACGTCCGCAGGATTCCCCTCGCGCACATTCGTAATGTCGGTTTCGTCGACCTTCACTTCGGAAGTAACCACGCTCATGTCCGAGATGGTCATCAGGAAACTGCCTTCGGCATTCTGGATCCCGGGCACCACGTTTTCTCCCACGCGCACCGCAATGTAACTCACGATTCCGTCAATCGGCGCGACGTAGGTGGTCTTCCGCAGCACGTCCTTCGTATGCTTCAGCACCGCGCTGGCTTGATCCAGGTTGTAGCGCGACTGCTCGCGCCCCGCACGGCTTTGTTCCACCTGCGCCTTCACCGCGTTCAAACCGGCGGCAGCGGCATCGTAGGCAGCCTTGCTCGCGTCGTAATCCGATTTGGCGATAAGTTGTTCTTTGTAGAGCTGCTGTGCGCGCTCCCAATCGAATTTCGCTTTCTCCAGGTCCGCCTGGCGCTGCGCCAAGGTGGCTACCGCGGAATCGTAGCTGGCAGCCGCGGCGCGCACCGATGCTTCCGTCGAGTCAATCGCCGCCTGCTGGGCCTGCACATCCGCGCCGGGCTGGATGTTTTCCAACCGCAGCAAGATGTCGCCCTTCTTCACGTGGTCGCCTTCTTTCACGACGATCTCGGTAATCTTGCCGATGCCCTCACCCAGCACGTTCGTGTAATTCTTCGGGCGGATTTCGCCCGATGCAGTCACCACCGACGTCAGGTCGGCCTTCACCACGTGCCCAGTCTGGACCGCCACCACGCCCTTATTGACCTGATAGGCGCTGAACCAGGCCATACCCCCGAGCACCAGGACGACACCCGCACCAATAGCAACTTTCTGCCACGTTTTCATTGCTTTACCCTTGGACTCGCCCCTCGAGGCGACAGCATTACCATGACTTGTATACGTTCCGGGGACACAAATTGTTTCTAGGTTAAGTTTAGACGCTCGCGCCAACGGAAGGACAGGCGCGAATATGACATCTCGGAGGTTGCCGGTTTGCTCGAACGGATTCGACCTAGCAGCTTCCCGTTACGTAAACGCAGCTTGCGCCGCCAACGGACGACACGTCCGCCCAATTGCCGTTCTATTGTAGGGCCAATCAGACGCCAAGAGAATAGGACAAAGTCGGCCGCGGCCGGCGTCCGCAGCCGGGCGCCGCTTCCCGTTTTGGGGATCGGCGTGATACTGGCCGCCCGGTCCCGATTTCCCCTCGACGACTTGTGCGCCGTCTGGTGCGAGGCAACCCCTTGGCCAACATCCGATTCCAATGGTTCAAGGCCGGTTAGGGGGAATCCAACATTGACCTGTACTACTGGACAGGTTAGAATCCCGTGCCTCGGGGCAAAGGCTTAACTATGCGTTCTACCGTCAAAGTGTTTCTTTTCGGTCTCTTAGCTTGCGCACTGGTGTATGTGCCCAGGGTTTCGGCGCAAGGCGAATCCTCCGCTCAGCAACCGGACCAAAACGACAAGAAAGCAGCGAAGCAAGCCGCCAAACAACGTTCCAAGCGAGACAAAGACCTATTTAACGAACTCGATTCCCAATATAAGAAATGGCTGAACGAAGACGTCGTCTACATCATTTCACCCGAAGAGCGCAGTTCGTTCCTTCATCTTTCCACCAACGAAGAGCGCGAGCAATTTATCGAAGCCTTCTGGCAGCGCCGCAATCCTGATCCGGACTCCGCCGAAAATACATTTAAGGAAGAGCACTATCGCCGCATCGCCTACGCCAACGAACACTTCTCTTCCGGCATCCCCGGATGGAAAACCGATCGCGGCAGGATCTACATCATGTGGGGCCCTGCCGACGAAGTTCAATCGCATCCGTCGGGAGGAAGCTACGAACGCCCTGCTGAGGAAGGCGGCGGTGAAACCTCCACGTATCCTTTCGAGGATTGGCGCTATCGCTATCTCGAGGGCATTGGAGAGAACGTCGAAATCGAATTCGTAGACCCCACCATGAGCGGCGAATACAAGCTGACCATGGATCCCAGCGAAAAGGACGCTTTGCTTTACGTTCCTGGCGCCGGCCTCACCACAATGGAATCCATGGGCATGTCCAGCAAGACCGCCCGCTTCAATAACACAGACGGTACCCACGACGCGCAGCCAATGGGCATGACGCCTGAAACCATGCAGGAGTTCTCGCGGCTGGAACTGTATTCGAAGATTCAGCAAGCTCCTCCCGTGAAGTTCAAGGACCTCGAAGCAGTAGTTTCCTCGCGCCTGGTGCGCGATCAGGTGAAATTCCAATACCGCACGGACTTCCTGCGCATTACGTCCGAGACTGTTCTGGTCCCGATCACCATTCAGATTCCCACCCGTCAGCTCAGTTTCCAGCAGAAGAACGGCGTCGAGTCCGCCTCGGTCAATCTGTTCTGCCGCGTAACCAGCCTCAGCGGACGCATCGTGAACACGTTCGAAGACAACGTCCGGCGCGATGTTCCATCGGCATTGCTACAGCAGTCGCTGGGCACGGCCTCGATTTATCAAAAGGCTATCCCGCTCAGTCCGGGACTGTATCGCTTGGACATCGTTTTGAAGGACACAAACAACGGCAACGTAGGCGTGGTGAATACGCGCTTGGCCGTACCGCGCTTTGAAGACGACAGCCTCTCGTCCAGCACTCTGATCCTCGCTGATGAGATCAAGCGCGTCTCCGCGCACGACATCGGTTTGGGACAGTTCGTCCTGGGCGATGTGAAAGTCCGCCCGCGCATTGATGCTTCCTTCGTCGCCAGCGACGAAATGGGCGTTTTCCTCCAGGTCTATAACCTCAAGGTGGATGACAAGACTCACAAGGCCGATGCTACCGTGCAATATCGGGTGACCATGGATAAGGAAAACGATCCGGTACTGAAATACGATTTGGGCGGCGACAAGCTTCCTCTGCACGGCGAGGAAATGACGCTGGAAAATATCATCACCCTCGGCTCGTTGAAGCCCGGGAAGTACAAGCTGGAAGTAGCGGTCACCGACAATCTAACCAAAAAAACCATCACCCCGGCGACGGAATTTACCGTCCGGCCGACCGGTTCGGCAGCGCCACAGGCGAAGTGAGCTTTATGAATCTTCGGATGATTCGCGCCATGGGCCTCGGCATGATCCTATGCCTCTCCTGGTGTGTGCTTCCGACAGCCGTAACGGCCGCGCAGGACTCTGGAAAAATCAACGGATTGGTGGTGGACTCCGCGGGAACTCCACAGATGGGCGCCACGGTGGTGATTTCCTCCGACCGTCTCCTGAACCATATGGCGTTTCAGTTGTTGACGAATGATCGCGGCCGTTTTTCCAGTTCCACTCTGCCGGCCGGCATCTATTCGGTAAAAGTCACTCTGGCGGGTTTTCTCCCGGCTGTCGAACAAGACATCCAGGTGCGCGATGAGCACACCACACTGCTTGAGATTGTTCTCGGCTCGGTCTTCACTTCGCTCGAAAAATTGCGTCGCCAGCCCGATCAGCAAGTCGCCGCCGACGATTGGAGCTGGGTGCTGCGTACCAGCGCTGCCACTCGCCCGGTCTTGCGCTGGCAGGATGGCGACGTCGTTCTCGGCGGACGCGTCAATCCCTTCGACAAGCAGCAGGATCAGACCGCGCGTACCCGCCTGGAATTTACTTCTGGGTCTGATCATCCCGGTTCCGTTTCAAATCTTGCAGCTACGCCCGGCAGCGCCTTTGCCTACGATTACGGTCTTGGTGGACTCGGTAATCTACTGATCGCCGGCCAGTTCAGCTACGACGCAGGCTCGGAGTCCAACGGCTTCGTCGCCCAGTGGCTGCCCTCCGGGGATTCCGGTTCGGGCCCGGTAACCACTCTCTTGATTCGCGAATCACAGCTTGGCGACGCTGGCCCCACGTTCCACGGCCTGCGCATGTCCCATGATTCTTCGTTTGAATTAGGGGACCGCGTGAGTGTTCGCTACGGCGCTGACTTCCTAATGGCGGGTTTGCAAACCACCACGTCCTCGGTGCGCCCTCGCGCCGAAGTGGCAGTGCGCATCGCTCCCACATGGCTGGCCTCCGCACTGATTTCAACCAATAGCTGGCAGGACTCCGCGGGCGCTCCGGGAAATCTGCAATCGACCATCAACCAGCTCGATGCTTTTCCCACGTTGCTTTTGCGGAACGGTCATTCGGTGCTGGACGATGACCTCCACGCGGAAATCGCGGTCGAGCATGACCTCACCAGGAAATCCAGCGTTACGGCTGCGGTGTTTGATGATCACTCGAACAATACCGCTATCTTCGGCCATGGAAATTTCTCCGGCCCAGATTACTTGCCCGACTACTTTTCGAACGTCTTCGCCTATGACGCTGGCGCTATGAATTCCCTGGGTGCGCGCCTGGTGTACCAGCAGAAGATCGCAACGAATCTGGACATGACCGTGATTTATTCCTACGCGGGAGCGCTGGCACCGAACGAAGACCCCGCCGAAGGCGCGCTGCGGAATCAGCTGGCCGCTCAATATCGCTCCAGCGCCGCTACCCGATTTTCCGCCAAGATTCCACGCACCGGCACGAAAATCGTTTCCAGCTATAAATGGATCAGCGGGCCAGCTGTCTCCCCTCAGGACGCCTACGCCGAATCCACCTATCACATCGACCCGTACCTGAGCGTCCAGATTCGCCAGCGTCTGCCCGGCTTTATCCCCGGCCATGCCGAGATTCTGGCCGACTGCGGCAATCTTCTCGCGCAGGGGTACGTTACTCTCGCCACCAACGACGGCCAGATCGTGCTCGTACCGACCTATCGCTTCTTCCGGGGCGGCCTGAGCTTCCAGTTTTAGGTAGCAGGGTCGATATTGTAATCGGGAAGCCACCTTCCACAAATGGTATGACGCTAGGCCTTCTTTCTCGCAGCTCCTGCAACACTCTGATAAATAAGCGCTTACATAATTCGGAATCTGTGATTCGCTGGAAGTTGACGTGCTACCATATTCCTCCAAGGATATTGGTGTACTCGGATGAACGATAGTCTGCGAATGCGGCTCGGGGCGGTTGTCTTGGCCCTACTCACATTGGCGGCTATAGTTTTCGCCGTCCTGAACTTCCAGCAGCGGTCCCTGTACGTTCTTCCCGATGACGGTGTCACCTGGATGGACTCCGCGCAAGGCGTTGCCGCCTGGCACGTCGTCGCCGATTCGCCTGGCGCCAAAGCCGGCATTCGCCAAGGCGATGTCGTCGAAACGGTCCGCGGCGTCACCATTCACCGCGCCATTGACGTCACGCGAGTCCTGTTCCATGTAGGTCCCTGGGCGGAAATCCGCTACGAACTGCGTCGCGATGGCCGCACGTTCGAGACTCCCTTGGTCACCGCGCCCCAGGAAAATCCATCTTCCATTGAAAATTATTTGCGCGGCCTCGGGCTGCTCTACCTCTTCATTGGCCTGTTCATTTTCGTGCGCCGCTGGAACGCGCCACGCGCCATTCACTTCTACATTTTTTGCCTGGTCTCTTTTGTGCTTTACAGCTTCCATTACAGCGGCAAGCTGAATTCCTTCGACTGGATTATTTATTGGGGCAGCGTGGTGGCAGTGCTCCTGCAGCCGGCCATGCTCGTTCACTTCGCCCTGGTTTTTCCTGAGCGCCGCGGCACACTCTGGCCTAAACTGGCGGCCGTATATAGCGTCCCGACCGCCCTTTTGGCTCTGCACATCTTCATCGCCACCGGGACGCTCGATTTCCTGCCGTCGTTTGGTACGCGCTACTGGCTGGACAAAGTCGAGCAGGTCAACCTGGGAATTTATTTTGTCCTGGCCGCGTTCATTTTCTTTTTCAGTTTTCGCCGCGCGCCCAGCGGAGTGCTGCGCCAGCAATTAAAGTGGGTCACCGCCGGAGCCTTCGCCGGCAGTTTGCCTTTCGTCTTTCTCTACATCGTGCCCTACGCCTTGGGCCTGGTCCCGGCGCCGTGGATGAAAATTTCCGTCTACTCGCTGGCGTTTATCCCGCTTTGCTTCGGTTACGCCATCATCCGCTACCGCCTGATGGACGTGGACATCATCTTCAAGCGCGGTTTGTCCTACACCTTCGCGACCGCGGCTGTTGTCGGCATTTATTTCGCCATAATTGCAGTGATCGGCGAACTTTTTCACCGTCCCGGCCTGTCCACCGGCCCCGCCGGCGGCATTATCGCTATCGTCGTCGCCGCGTTCTTGATCGAGCCTTTGCGCGAATGGGTGCAGACGCGTCTGGACCGTTTCTTCTATCGCGATCGGCTCGATTACCGGCGCACCCTCATCGAATTCGGCCGCGCGCTCACCAACGAAGTACGCCTCGAGCCTCTCGTCGGCTCGGTGCTCGATCGTGTTTCGCAAACGCTGCTGGTTGACCGCCTCGCCGTGTTCCTGGAAGATCCCGTGACTCCCGGACAATTCGTGCTGTCGCGCTCCATGGGTTTGCGCCCCGAAGGCCCGCTGGACTTGTCGTTCCTGGATCCGGCTCGCCCGGCCTTCGAGCGCGGCTGCCTGTTCTTCGAATCGGCGCGCACCGCCATACAAGAATCTGAATCCGTTCGTCGCACGCTCGAAGAGCTCGATCTGAACTATTTCATTCCTTGTCGCTTCCGCGAACGCACCGTCGCGGTTCTCGGCCTCGGCAAAACCGTAGACGGCGATTACCTCTCCAGTGACGACCTCGAACTGCTCTTCACCATCGCCGGATACGTCGCCATCGCTATCGAAAACGCCGGCCTCTATCATTCGCTCGAACAGAAAGCGATGCAGATCGAGCGTCTGAAAGATTTCAGCGAGAATATCGTCGAGTCCCTGAAAATAGGCGTCGTTACCGTGGACCTCGAGGACCGCGTCGAGTCCTGGAATCCGCAGCTCGAGGATTTGCTTTCCATCCCGCGCGCCGAAGCCCTGCAGCACCGCCTGCCCGAAGTACTGCCGCAGGACCTTGTGGCCGAGATTACCTCGCGCGCCGCCAGCGATCATGTTTCCGGCATCTACAAATTCCGCTTGAATACGCGCACCGGCCGCCACCTGGTGATCAACGCATCCATCGCGCCGCTGGTCGGAAAAAATGGCGCGCGCCTCGGTCGCTTGATCCTGCTCGACGACATCACCCAGCGCGTTCGCCTGGAAGACCAGATGGTGCAGACCGAAAAGCTCACCTCGCTGGGACTGCTGGCCGCCGGTGTGGCGCACGAGGTGAATACGCCTCTGGCTGTGATTTCCAATTACATTCAGATGCTTGCGAAGCAAATCCCCGCCGACGATCCGCGTCAGAAAACCATCGAGCGCATCGTCAAGCAGACATTCCGCGCCAGCGAAATCGTCAATAATCTTCTGAATTTCTCCCGTACCGGCGCCGCTGAATTCATTGAGGTGGATATTAACAGCGTGCTGGAAGAAACCCTCACGCTCGTCCAGCATCCCTTCAAGACCGCGCAAGTGAATGTCGTCAAGAATTACAACCAGCAATTGCCGCCGGTCCTCGGTTCGATCACCCGCCTGCAGCAAGTGTTCCTGAATCTTTTCATGAACGCGCGCGACGCCATGCCGCAGGGCGGCCTGCTTGAAGTTCGTACCGGAGCGCAAAATGGCTCCGTCGAAATAGAAGTCACCGACACGGGCTCGGGGATTTCTCCCGAGCACCTCCACCGTATTTTCGATCCATTCTTTACAACCAAGGCCACCGGACGGGGCACCGGGCTGGGTCTTTCGGTGAGCTACGGCATCATTAAAGAGCACGCCGGCAAAGTCGACGTACGCTCAACTCCGGGCAAAGGTACTTCCTTCCGCCTGGAATTTCCCGTAGCCAGGAAAGCCGTCCATGCCTAGAGGTTCGATTCTCGTTGTTGATGACGAAATAGAAATCAGGGAAGGACTCGAAGCTCTTCTCACTTCAGAAAGTTTTCAAGTCACTCTCGCCGAGACCGGCGAGGCCGGCCTGCAGAAGCTCGAAGATCAACCCTTCGATCTGATGCTGCTGGACGTGAGCCTGCCCGACCGCAACGGCCTGGAATTGCTGCGCGAAATTCGCCGCCGCGATCCGCAACTCTCCATCATCCTGATCACCGCGTTCGGCTCGATTGATATGGCCCGCGCGGCCTTCAAAGGTGGCGCGCAGGATTTCATCACCAAGCCCTGGTCCAATGACGAATTGATCGCGCAGATTTCTCTGGCGATCGAGGGCCGCCGCCTGCGCGACGAGAACGTCCAGCTCAAGCGAGCCCTGAAGCAGCGCTACAATTTCCCGAACATCGTCGGCAAGAGCGACAAGATGCAGGCCGTCTTCGACCTCGTCACTCAGGTCGCGCCATCGCGTTCCACCGTTCTGATCTCTGGCGAAAGCGGCACCGGAAAAGAAGTCATCGCCAAGGCCATTCATTCCGCTTCCACGCGCGCGGACAAAGCTTTCATCCCCATCAATACCGGCTCGATTCCTGTGGACCTGCTTGAATCGCAGCTTTTCGGCCACGTGAAGGGCGCCTTCACCAGCGCGGTCGCGTCGAAAAAAGGCCTCTTTGAAGTAGCCGATCAAGGCACGATTTTCTTCGACGAAATCTCCACCATCGGCCCCGAAACCCAAGCCAAGTTGCTGCGCGTAATTCAAGAGCGCGAATTCATGCGCCTGGGCGGCACCGAAACCATAAAAGTGGACGTGCGCATCCTCGCCGCCTCCAACGAAGATCTCAGCAAGCTCGTGCGCGAAGGCCGTTTCCGTGAGGATTTATTCCATCGCTTGAACGTCATCTCACTTCACCTGCCGCCGCTGCGCGATCGCAAGGAAGACATCCCGCTGCTCATCGAGCGCTTCCTCGGCCAGTTCTGCACTGACAACGGCAAGCCGCCGCGCCTCTTCACCCACGGCGCCATGAAGCTTCTCATGGATTACGATTGGCCCGGCAACGTGCGCGAACTCGAAAACGTCGTCGAACGCGCCGTCGTGCTTTCCACCCAGGAACACATGGACGCCGACATTCTTCCAGAAAGCGTACGCACGCGCGAAATCGTTCGCGGCGTTCGCTTGCAGCTCGCGGAATTTTTGCCGCCGCTTCCCGGACAAGTGGGCGGGACCGGCACTGCGCCTTCGCTCTTCGAAATCCTGGAAGAAGTGGAGCGTCGCATCATCGTGGACATGCTCGAGCGCACCAACTGGAATCAGACCGAAGCCTCCGAGCGCTTCCAGGTTCCGCTCTCCACGCTGAATCAGAAGATCAAGCGCCTCGGCATCGAAACCCGCCGCCGCAGCCTGTCGCCCCGCGGCGCAGGCGCCTTCGGCGAAGACCCAGCCGAATTCGCCGCCGGAAAATAACCTTCGCCCCACACACGCCGTGTAGGGGCACGGCATGCGGCGTCCTGCAGAGCTTGTGCTCCACAATTAGCTCTTCGTTGCGGCCTAGAGCACGGCCCTCCCGCACCGTCTTTGACTTGCGCAGACGCCGATTCTAAGCTGGTTACGAAGACATCTCACCATCGCAAAACAAGAGACCCTTCGTGCTGGTATCTCAACAACGCACCAGAACAACCGACTGCTCTGCGCCTTCCACCAGTATTAATCCGGAAAGCGTCGGAGAGATTCTCTCCGATTCACCCGCCGCCGCGCGACCCGGGGGCCTCTGGAGCAAATCGCGCGCACTGCGCCTGCGCTTCCCCTGGCTGACATTGCTCCTCGCTTCACTGCTCGTTGCCACATACTTGCTGCAAGTTTTTGCAGATCATTCCATCCCCAAACACCCCACGGATCCCGTATTGCTCGCCGTCGGCATGAAAGGCGAAGCCGTCCTCGCCGGACAGTGGTGGCGCCTGCTCACCTCCATTTTCGTGCACGTCGATCTGTATCATCTGGTTTCCAACCTGTGTTTCCTGCTGCTCTTCGGACTTATCGCCGAAACGGTTTTTCAGCGCGCCGGTTATCTTCTCCTTTGGCTCCTCGCAGGAATCGCCGGCAGCGTGTCGCAATTGATCGCGCTTGCGCCCAACTCGTATGGATACGGCGCCAGCGGCGTTGCCTTCGGTCTGGTCGGTGCGCTCTGGGGCGCGTATTGCCTGGAGCGCGTGCCATCGCCCACGATCGTGCGGCGCTGGTTCATCGTCATTCTGCTCGCATTCTTTATCGTCCTGGGATTTCTGCCGGACTGGATCCATTCCCGCTCGTTCAACGCAGCGCACCTGGGCGGCCTGCTCGCCGGAATGATCCTCGGTCTGGTGATTCCCATCCGGACGACGCCTGCGCCCGTCCGGCGACTCTGCCTCATCGTTGCGGTTGCCGCGATTGCTCTCGTCGGATGCGCAAAAATCGCCCGCGCCAAACATGAACCCCTGTTTCAGCCGGCTGGCCGCGCAACCACCAGCTCTTCATCACAATTCTCCATCGTTCCGCAGTTTTCGCGATAGCCGCGAACACTTGAAAGCCACGTCGTGACGAGCGCGCGCAGTGATATCATCGCTCGCCAGCGCGCGCGGGCGACGCGCGGTGCGCACTTCGAATGCGCGCCCAAATTCCTGCACGGACAAGGAGCGGTTCTCCCCCACTTACAAATGTCATCGGCCACCGGAACCACTGCTCGAACTCCTGAAGACCTCCGCCGCCAGCTCGGCTTGGGTTCAGCCGCCGCGGTTGTCGCTGGCGAAGCCATCGCCGTCGGCATCTTCCTCACGCCCGCAGGCATGGCCAAATCTCTCGCCTCTCCTTTCTGGTTGCTCATCGTCTGGCTTGCCGTAGGCGCCATGACGCTCAGCGGCGCGCTCTGCTACGGAGAACTCGCCGGTCGTTTCCCCAGCGCGGGCGGGGCCTACGTCTACCTGCGCGAATGTTTCGGCCCGCGCACCGCTTTTCTCTACGGCTGGATGTGCCTGCTGGTCCTTGATCCCGGCCTAACCGCGGCATTCGCAACCGGTTTCGCCGCCTACGCCGCCTATATTTTCCACTGGCCCCCGCTCATCATAAAGTTTTCCGCCATCGTCGCCATCTGGGCGATCTGCATCCTGAATATTTTCAGCACGAGAATTAGCGCGGGCTTTCTGCGCTGGATCACTTGGCTGAAATTCGCCGTGCTTGCCGTCCTTACCGTCTGGGCGCTCGTATTTCGCCTGGGCTCATGGTCGAATTTCGTTCCGTTCGTGGCGCAACGCCCCGGTGCGCTGCCACTGGCGCCCGCGCTCGGCGCCGCCGTAGTTGGCGCGTTCTTCTCCTTCGGCGGCTGGTGGGACGCTACAAAAATCGCCGGCGAAGTGCGCGACCCGGGCCGGACTCTTCCGCGCGCGCTCGTGGTCGGCGTTCTTGCGGTCACTTCCGTGTACGTCATCATCAGCGCCGTCTTCATTTATCTTGTGCCCATCGAAAAAGTCGCCTCTGATGGCACCTTCGTCGCGCAAGCCGGCGAAGTTCTGTTCGGTCCCGCGGGTGGAATTATTTTTGCCGCCATTGTTGTCGTCTGCGTCTTGGGCAGTCTGGCGGCGTTCATGATGTCCGCCCCGCGCGTGTACTATGCCATGGCTCGCGACGGCGTTTTTCTGCAGTCTGTCGCGCGCGTTCACCCGCGTTTCGGCACGCCCGCGCGTGCTATCGCCATTCAAGGCTGTATCGCCACGGTCCTCGCGGCACTGGGGTCGTTCGAGCAAATCATTTCGTATTTCTTTTTCGTAACCGTCTTGTTCCTGGGACTGACCGTCGCCGGCTTGTTCGTGGTTCGCCACAAGCCCAGGCAGGCGGAAACTATCATCCTTACGGCCGGTTATCCCTTCACGCCAATTGCGTTCCTTGCGCTGATCGGTATCATGTTAATTCTGCTCGCAACACGCCACTTGCGCGAAGCCGTGCTCGGTTGCGCCGTGGTGCTCGCGGGCTGGCCTGTGTACGGCTGGGTCCGCGAAGCGGAAAAATGATTCGTAAGATGCACGTGGTAAATGGAGTATTCGATGTCAACCAATGAGAAAGACAAATCGGCGAAAGGTGCTTCAATTCCCGATTCTTCGGTCGAAAAATATCCCACAAAAATCCGCATCACCGAAGATGCCGAAGCCTCCGGCGAAGTCGCCGCCGCCTACGATTTCTGGCGCGCCGGCTCCGGACGTCAGCAAGTCCCAGGCATCATCAAATGTTTCGGCGCGCGTCCCGATTTTCTTCGTCAGGTCGTGGAATTCTCCAACAAAGTTCACTTTTCGGAAGGCCATCTCACCCGCCGTCACAAGGAGATGATCGCCAGTTACGTTTCTTTCCTCAATCGCTGCCCCTATTGACTGGACAGCCACGCCTACTTCCTGCGTGTTCAGGGAGCTACCGATCAATGCGTAGCGGCAATACTGGAAGGCAAACTCGATGAAGCGGGCCTCACGCCCGCCGAGCGCGCTCTAATGGTTTACGTCGAGAAGATCACCAAAGACGCCGCGCGCTCCGCCCACGCGGACGTCCAGAAATTGCGCGATGCCGGATGGAACGAAGATCAAATCGCCGAAGCCGTGTACATCACCGCGCTCTTCGCTTTTTTCAACCGCGTCGCAGACGCCTTCGGCGTCCCCTCGCAGGATTACCTAAGCAAAGGAAGAATGACTCCATAGAACCGGCGGGTCGCAAACTTTCGGCAGGATCTAGGAAAGCAGAGGCCGCCCCGCAATTCCTTCGAGTATTCGAAACGGAGCCGCCTCCGGCGCCACTAGCGCGTTCGGCGGAATCAGGAATGTTTGTTCCGCGGCATACTGCCCGCTCAGCGCCGCGTGCGCCACGCCGTCCGTAAAGACCACCCAAGTCGCCAGCGGCGGGAATTCCATCCGTACCTTCGGGCAATTCGCCTGGAACGCGCTGTTCTCCTTCAGATAATCGTGAAACCGCAGCATGAACATGTCATACGGTGTGCGGCTCATCGTGCCGATGCCTAGCTTCGCTCCCAGGCTCTGCACGGTGCGTCCCAAAAAGGAATCGTCATCTGCGATTTGCTGCAGCCCCGCGGCCTTCGCGTATTGCTGCGCTAGAGCGTCGAAACTTTCCGTCGTCGTCCACACCCGCGGCCGGGTGGTGTTCAAATTCGTAAACACACGCAGGATTCTTCCGCCGCGCGTCGGCCGGCTGGGAAACGCATCCACGTGCAGCAAATCGTTGCGCTTGTGCACCGGCAGATCGCGATTTTCTTCTTCGAGCGGCCGAAAACTCGCAAAATCCAGATTCCATTTGCCGCTGTACGGTGAAAGAAAGTTCCCCACGAATTCAATGATCTGCGCGCTGTAATTGCGCATGATCGTATGCAAGCGGGCCACGGTCTCCGCGTTTCCAGAAACTCCACGCAGAATATCCTCGCTGGGCCGGTAGGAAACGTTCTTGTGCAGTCGCAGCTCGGTCCATTCCTGTTCGCGCAGAAATTGCTGGTCCTCGGCGGGCAAATTGAACGGCAACTCCCGGAAGAACAGGATTTGCCCGCGCTCCGCTAGCTCGCAATACGCCCGCGCGCGCTCCTCCTGCTGCTCATACCCAACCCAGCCGGTCGGGTACTTATAGTCTTCCACCATGATCCAAGGCAGGCTTGCCATCGCCTTACTTCTTGCCGCTTCCCGCCGCCGCGTACCCCGGCGGCAGCAGCGTCGTGCTCAAATCCAGCCCTGTGAGGTCCACGCCCTCCAGGTTAGTCTCGCGCAAAATCGCGGTGCGCATCTCGGCTCCGCTAAAATCCGCGCCGCGAATCTCAGCGCTGCGAAAATTTGCCGCGCCGAAGTTCGCCCGGCGCAAGATCGCCTGCCGCAAATCCGTGCGGAACAATTCCGCTCCGCCCACTTGCGCTTCCGTCAGATCCGCGCCCTCCAGATTCGCTTCGGTCAGATCCGCCTTGCGCAAATCGGCGCGCTGCAGCTTCGCTTTGCTCAAATTTACGGAGGAGAGCCGCGCATTGTACAGCCGCGCGCCTTCCAGATTCGCTCCCTGGAAATTCACCAGGTCCAAATTCAGGTTCTCCAGATTCACGCCGCGCAGGTCTGCGCCGGATAGATCCGCGCGCGCGCCCGTCTCGTCACCACGGACGAATCGCTGGTGCGCCTCAATGATTTCCGATACTCGTTTGCCCTTATGCTTAATGCTCTTGGGGGATTTCACACCACTCCTTTCAATGCCACTCGTCTTCCTATCGTCTACGGATCCGTCAGGATAGTCCCTTATCTTCCAATTTTACTAGAAATTCGCCTAATGCCTCGAGTTGTCTATTTCAAGCCCGCGAACATCTCCAGCGAAATTCCCCGCTGGCGCAAGATTTTATGGAAAAGTGGCGGCCCGATTTCTCTTCCGCCCTGAAGCGAAATGGTCACCGAGCGGCCGTCGGGGTGGTTCCATCGTTCATGGCTTCCCGTCGTCGGCTGAAATACAAATCCGAGTTTTCTAGCAGCCCTTTGAAATTCACGCGCGGTCGCGCTAGGCATGCAGACTTTCAGTGCTGTCTGCTGGGAAGGATAGGCCTTTGTCGCGATACTCATCGGCGATCATCGCAAATACTTTGTTAGCTCCGCGAGCGCTGCTTCGCGCGACTCCATCAATGCGTAGCAAACTGCTATCGCTGGAATCTCGGCGACCCAGGAGCCATCTTCCTGTCGCTACAGCACGGTCTTGTAATTGCCGATGGTCATAACGCCTTCGCCACCTGCCCAAGTATATCATGGGGAAAAGTGCGACATTTTATTGTCGGATCGGAAGTTGTGGTACCGTCGAGCTATGAGTCGGCTTTTCCGCATCGTTTGCTGCGTCGATCGCAATGCCGCAGCGAAACTACTGCTGGCTGTGGTTGCTTGTCTCATTTTTACTCCGCCGCCAGCCGCCGCCCAGCAAGTTCAAGACGTGCCCACCGAAGAAGTCGTCGTAAATTTCGCGGCCGGCCGCGTCGTCATCGCCGTCGTCAAAGACGCCATCCTCATCGGCACGATTGAAAATCCAATCGAGCCGCAAACCCATCCGCCCATTCCCGTACCGATGAACCGCACGCGCGCCGGAATTCTTCTCGGCGCCGTGGATTGGTTTTCGCCCTCTTCGCAGCTCCAGCTGGCACGCCTCGACACCGAGTTGCCGCACCTGCACGGCCATTTCAGCGCGTCGAGCCCCCATCTGAATCAGGCGCAAGCAACTCCGGAAGCTACGGACCTCGAAGCTCTGGGCCAAAATCTCTTTGAGCGCATGAATGTCGTCGCCGGCAATCTTCACGGCAAGCTTGATTGGCCGTCAGCCGAGCCTGTCGCGCAACTCATCCTCGCCGACTATCTTCAAGGATATGGCCCGGAGGTTTGGGAGCTCAGCTTCACCCTGACTCAGGAAATGCAGCGCCTCGACTATTACGATACCCACATCTCGCATCCCGCCTATCTCCAAAGCTGGCCCCCCGAAAAGGGCCAGCCGCACACGCTGATGGAGTTTCAGTATCCGCCAGAAAACGCCACACCCACGTTGCTCGATTTGCTGCGCCGGAAAGATCCGCGCCTAGAAAAGCTCTGCGCTTCGGACGCCAAAATGCGGGAAGTTGCGGATCGTTTCCTGGAAGGACAAAGCGGCAAGATCGTCGCAGCCGACGCCACGCAATTTCTGCGCGCCGCGCTCACGGTGCTGGCTCCGCCAAAAGCTCGCGAAACCATGGCCTCCATCGGCTTCGATGCAGGTTTCGAGTGGATTCTTCGCCCGCCCCCAGAACCGAAGCGAGCAACTTCGCAGGCAGAAGGGGAAAGGCCCGCTGACGCCCCTTCGCTGCTGAAAGGCTCCTCGCCGGAGTAAGGCTGCTATTTCCGTTCCGCGAGCTGCTGCTGTAACCGCGCGTTCTTCTCCGTCACCGACCGCGCCAATTCCTCCTTGTGTTCCACCAGCTTGCGCGCGATGTCCGGATCAGACAAACCTAAAATCTCCGCCGCAAAAATCGCTGCATTCACCGCCCCGGCCTTATCAATCGCCATCGTAGCCACCGGGATCCCGCCCGGCATCTGCACGGTCGAAAGCAGCGCGTCCAATCCGTTCAGTGAACTCGTCCCCATCGGCACGCCGATCACCGGCAAGGTCGTGTTGGCCGCGATCACTCCGGCCAGATGCGCCGCCGCGCCCGCCGCCGCGATCAGCACTTTCAATCCGCGGCTCTGCGCCGAAGTGGCGTATTCGTGCGCCCGCACCGGCGTGCGGTGCGCGGACATCACTTCCATCTCGTATCCAATTCCAAATTTATCGAGCACTTTACCGGCTTCGCTCATCACCGGCAGGTCCGTGTCCGAACCCATCAATACGCCCACACGCACTTCCCTCTGCTTGTTCGCTGTCATCACCTTGTTGGCCTCGCCTCCATATCGTTAGTCGCGACGTTCACAGCCGCTTGCACCAGCACGTCGATCCGGTCGCCTTTTCGAATTTTTCCCGCTTGCGTCACACGGCATAACCAGCCTCTCTGACCTCTCAGCTGTTCTTGCAGTCCCATGCGAATCTCGTCCATCCGCGCGCACGGCTCGCAAGGCCCTGTAATCTCCAAAACGCAGTCTCCGATTCGCAGCACATTTCCCGTCGCCAGCGATTGAAAATCGATCCCTTGCGTTGTGATGTTTTCCTTCACGACCCCTGGCGCCAAGCCAAACTTCTCCAGAGTCTCACAGTCGATCAGCGAAACCTGCCGCTTGCTCCCGGGGCGCCCGTGGATACATCCTTTAAACCCTTTGTCCTTAAGCACTTCTATCTCAGAGACCTGCTGCATCGGAAAGCGATGCACCAAACAGGTAAACAGCTGCAGCACCTCACCCATTCGCGCGAACCTCCGCAATTCGAACCTTGTCGACGTCGGTGATCCCGATATCCTTCCTGTAGAACGCACCTTGAATATCGAGCTTACCAACCGCGTCGTAGGCGGCCGCGTGCGCCTCGGCGAGCGAGTCGCCAGCCGCGGCCACCCCAAGAATCCTGCCACCACTTGTGTAGTAGTGGTCCTCGTCGCGCCGAGTTCCCGCGTGGAACACAGCCACGTGCGCCACCTTTTCAGCTTCCTTCAAGCCAATGATCGGCTTTGCCAACACAGGATGGAAGGGATAGCCTTCGGACGCCATCACCACACAGACACTGGCTGCTCGGCTCCATTTTCCACTAGAACTATCGAGTCTTCCGCGCGCCGCATCCATGCATGCGGCCGCAAAATCAAAATCCGCCCGCAGCAAAATGGCCTGCGTCTCCGGATCACCCAGCCGGCAATTATATTCCAGAACTTTCGGACCTTCGTCCGTAAGCATCAACCCGAAAAAAATAAATCCTCGATACTCCATCTTTTCTTTGCGCAATCCCGCCAGCGTCGGACGAACAATTTTCTCCAGAATTTCTTTCTCAAGCTCGCGCGACAGCATTTCGTCGGTCGAATACGTCCCCATGCCGCCGGTGTTCGGGCCCTCATCATTATCAAACGCGCGTTTGTGATCTCGCGTCGGCGCCAAAGAAATAAAATCAGTCCCGTCGGTCAAAATAATGTACGAAAGTTCTTTGCCCGCGATTCCTTCCTCCAGCAGCACCCGACTGCCAGCGTCGCCGAACTCGTCGCCTTTCATCAACCGCTCGATGAATTCCTTCGCTTCGGTCGCAGACGAGGTCACCAGCACGCCCTTGCCCGCGCAAAGTCCGTCAGCTTTCACCACGACGGGCCATGCAACGGAAGCGAGCTTCGCGCAAGCGACTGCCGCCGATTCGAATGTTCCATACACGCCGGCAGTGGGAATTTCATTTCGTGCCATGAACTCTTTCGCAAAAACTTTGCTGCCTTCCAGTTGCGCGGCCACTTTCCCAGGGCCCAAAATCGCCAATCCCCGCCGCTTGAATTCATCGGCTATGCCCTGCACCAGCGGTAATTCCGGCCCCACAATCGTCAAATCCGCGCCCAGTTTTATCGCCAAGTCCGCGGCTGCTTTCACATCGCCCACGTTCAGGGGCACACATTCTGCGTCGCGCGAAATTCCGCCGTTCCCAGGCGCGCACCAAATCTTCTCCACGCCGGCGCTCTGCCGCAACTTCCACGCAATCGCGTGCTCACGTCCGCCGCCGCCGATGATTAGAATTTTCATGATGTGCGTTTGCAGGAACAAGAACGATACGGCGGTGCGTCCGGCGCTGTCAACTCCTGCAGCCACTCATTCGCGGTTCGGCTTGCTTCCTTCGCTGCAAAAGTGTTTTCATTTACCGTCATGCATTGGGATTTTGCGCTCATTTTGCTTTTTCTCGGCGTTGCCGTGCCGGTGCTCGGCCGCCGGCGCGTTCGCCAGCTGATGCGAATGCCCAGCACTACAAAAATGGACCGCATCTCGCTATATGCGTCCACTCTCGCATTTCAATGGATCGCCGCCGGAATAATCTTGTGGCGCAGCAACGCGCATGGAATTCGCGCCAGCCAGCTCGGCTTGCAAGTCCCCAATCCGGCGCTCGTGGTGAGTGCTACGGTTGTCCTCGCCGCGTTAATCCTGCTGAACCAAATGATGGGTTTGCGACGGCTCGTCGCGCAGCCTGAAAAGACTCACGGCATTCTGCCGCAGCTCGCCTTGAAGCTGTTTCCGCAAGATGAGGTCGAGCGCTTGGCCTTTTTTGCGCTGGTGACGACGGTCGCGGTGTGCGAGGAGCTCATTTACCGTGGCTTTGTCCAGCGCGTCTTTCAGGATTGGTCTCGCGGCTCGGTGATCGTCGCTGTGATCGGCTCCGCTGTGTTTTTCGCACTTGCGCATCTCTACCAGGGGCGTCGCGGATTGATTTCGACGCTCACGATCGGGCTTCTGTTCTCAACCATACGGGCATGGACGGGCAGCCTTTTGCCGTGCGTCGTCGCGCATTTCATCGCGGACATCACAGTTGGCCTACTCGCGCCGGGTCGCGTTCGTGCGGGCCTCGCCGAGCGAAAGATATATGTGGATGAAAATAAAGCGGTTAATTAGAAGATGTAGTCTTCTGAAACACTATGTGTGTAGTATATTATCGTGAAACACATCTCTAACGACACTATCGCGATCGCGCTCAAGCCCTTCGGTATTGCGCCTGATGATCGGTTTTGCGATCACGTTCGCACTTACATAGATCTTCTTCTTCGCTGGAATCAGAAGACATCCCTCACCGCCGTGACCGATCCGGCCGAGATCCTCCGCCTTCACTTCGGCGAGAGCGTGCTAGCGGCAGCGACTGTTCCCATACGGCACGGTCGGCTCGCCGACGTTGGCTCTGGTGCGGGCTTCCCAGCCGTACCAATCCGTATGGTTTCAGAAGACCTCAGCCTCATCTTGATCGAATCGAACCTAAAGAAAGCGACCTTCCTCGCGGAGCTCGTAAGAGAGCTACCGCTCAAGAATGTAGATGTGCGCAGATGCCGCATGGAAGATCTCGAGCTGGGCAAAGAAAAAGTCGACTTCGTCACGGCTCGGGCGCTTGGAATCGACGATCGCTTCCTTGAGTGGTCGCGAAATGCGCTTGATGCCGATGGGTCGGTTGTTTTATGGCTTGGCGAGTTCGATTCGAGTCGAGTTTCGCAAAAAATGAGCTGGAAGTGGGCAAACCCCGTACGCATTCCGCTATCTGAGAGGCGAGTTATTCTCCGTGGCACCAAGCTATAGCCGCGAGTGGGCTGTTCCACGTGGAACGGTCGGTATGCGCCATGCGTGTTTCACGTGGAACGCTCCACTATTTATACTGTTTCACGTGAAACATCTTGCCTCTGCCTAAATCCCTCTGCTACATTTACGCCGCGCTTGGGGGAATAGCCGTTGGCCCGTGTTATCGCGATAACCAATCAGAAGGGTGGAGTAGGAAAAACCACTACAGCGGTAAACCTAGGTGCCTCTCTCGCTGCTTCTGAGCAGCGCACGCTAATAATAGACTGCGATCCACAGGGCAACACTACCAGCGCCCTAGGCTTTCCAAAAGATCCGGCCCGCCGCACACTTTACCAAGCTCTAATCCTCGATGAGCCGATCGACAGAATCATCCTCGACGCCCAAGTTGAAGGCCTTGATCTAATCCCTTCGGACAAAAATCTCGTCGGCGCAGCGGTCGAGCTCGTGAACATGGAAAATCGCGAGTACAAGCTGAGAGCCCTGGTGGCAAATATTCAGGCGCGCTACAACTACGTGCTGATCGATTGTCCGCCTTCTCTCGACCTTCTCACTCTGAATGCCCTCGCGGCAAGCGATTCCGTCCTCGTCCCAATCCAGTGCGAGTATCTCGCACTGGAAGGCGTTTCCGAGCTTCTGGATACGCTGATGCGACTGCGCCGAACAATTAATCCGTCCCTCGCGATAGAGGGGATTCTTCTCACGATGTACGATGATCGCACCACGCTCTCGAAGCAAGTCGCCGCCGACCTTCGCAGCTTTTTTGGCGCACAGGTGTTTGAGACAATAATTCCTAGAAATGTTCGCCTCGCAGAAGCACCAAGCCACGGAATGCCAGTAATGTTCTACGACATACATAGTAAAGGCGCTGAAAGCTACATTCAACTTGCTAAGGAGGTTATCGCTAATGCCCAGAAACGCGTTGGGCAGGGGATTGAGCGCGCTGATTCGGGAGCCGGAGCCGGCAGCGGCACCGCCGCCTCCGCCGCAGCCGCGGGAGCTAGCTCCGCCGGTTCAACCAGCGCGCCCGACAACCGTAGTAGCAACGGCAGCGACGGCGGCGGCGACGGCTCCAGCACCGTCTGAGGGACTGCTTCAGACAGACATCGATCTGATCGATCCGAGCCCCTATCAGCCTCGTACCCGCTTCCGCGAAGAAGCGCTCGACGAGCTTGCTCGGTCCATCCACTCCAGCGGCATCGTGCAGCCGCTCGTCGCCCGCAGGCTAGCTGGCCGCTTCCAGCTCATCGCAGGTGAACGGCGCTGGCGTGCAGCACAACGCGCGGGACTGCTCCGCGTTCCGGTAGTCGTCCGCGACGTCTCGGAAGAAATGGCGCTGGAAATGACGCTGGTGGAAAACCTCCAGCGCGAGGATCTGAACCCCATCGAGCAGGCGCACGCCTTCCAGCGCCTGATTGACGAATTTCACCTGACGCAGGAGCAGGTCGCCGAGCGCACCGGGAAGGACCGCGCAACCATCGCCAACGCCGTCCGCCTGCTCAAGCTCGAAGAGCCGATCCAGGATCTGCTAGAGGAAGGTCGTATTACGGCGGGCCACGCTCGCGCGCTTCTGGCCGTCGACGATCCCGAAGCTCGGCTCACCATCGCCCGTCGAGTCGCGCGCGGCGGCATGACGGTTCGCCAAGTCGAACGCCTCGCGACACGCAGCGGCAAGCCGCACGTCAGCGCTCCCGTGTTTTCGATTGACCCCAACACCAAGGCCGCCCTCGAGGAGCTGCAACGCGAGTACGGCACCCGCGTGCACATGCATCCGCGCCACGGCTCCAAGCCGGGACAGTTAGTGTTTGAATACTACGACGATAGTGATTTGGCGCGCTTGTACGACCAACTCATGCGAAGATAATGCTACGCTAGCTTCCTAGCGTGGGGAACGCGCATGGGTTGGTTTGACCGCAAACGACATGATTCTGGGGAGTGGACTGGTTTTCTCGACCAGGGCGTCAAGCTCGAAGGCCGCCTGGAATGCGCGGGCACCTTTCGCATCGATTCCGCAATGAAGGGCACCCTGGTTTCGCACGAGACGCTGATCCTCGGCGAACACGCCAAGGTCGAAGGCCAGATTGACGGCAACTACGTCATTATCGGCGGCCATTTCGATGGCACCATAAAAGCCTCCGGCAAAGTCGAAATTCAAACCAAAGCCATCGTCACGGGCGAAATCCATACTTCGTGCCTCATCATGGAACCCGGCGCGATCTTTGATGGGCGCTGCCACATGCTCGCCGCCACCGAAGCATCGAAACCCATCACCATTCCGATACGCTCGGCCGCTGCGCACGCTTAGCCCTCACGCCGATCTTTTGCAGTTAGTTCCGCTCGTTCTCTTGCGAAAGGCGCGACCGTCGCGCGCTATAATCATCGAATCTGTTGCACGGAGAAGTGACATTGGCGGAACAAGTCCGGCTCACCACCACCGCGAAGGCCGCAGGCTGCGCTGCAAAGTTAAGTCCGAGTGTTCTGGACGCGGTGCTCAAACGCCTTCCAGCGCAACTCGACCCCAACGTGCTCGTCGGTTTCGAAACCAGCGACGACGCAGCCATCTATCGCCTCACTGATGACCTTGCGATCGTACAGACGGTGGATTTTTTCACTCCGATCCTGGATGATCCCGAACTTTTCGGCCAAGTCGCCGCCACCAACGCGCTCAGTGATGTGTATGCCATGGGCGGCCGAGCGATTTCTGCGCTCACCATCCTGGCGTTTCCCGCTGCCGGTGCTTCCGAAGTGCTAGAGCAGATATTGCGCGGCGGCCTGGCAAAAATGGCCGAGGCGAATTGCACTGTCGTCGGCGGACATTCGATCCGCGACGATGAATTGAAGTTTGGCTACGCGGTCACCGGCGTGATTCATCCGCAACGAATCTGGAAAAATGTTGGCGCGCGTCCCGGCGACATTCTGATTTTCACGAAGCCACTCGGCACCGGCGTGATCTCGACGGCCCTCAAACAGGGCCAAGCCGAGAAGGCCTGGGTCGCCGGCGCCACTGCGTCCATGACGCGCTTGAATCGCGACGCCGCGGAAGCTCTTCACGAAATTGACGCGGCGCACGCGCCGGAACAGCGTACGGTGCACGCCGTCACCGATGTCACCGGTTTTGCCCTTCTCGGCCACGCGCGCGAAATGGCCATTGGCAGCGGTGTTTCCATGAAACTGGATCATGCGCGCATCGAATACCTTCCCGGCGCGATCGAGGCGGCTCGCCGCGGGTTCTTCTCCGGCGGCATGAAGAACAACCGCGACTTCGTCGAAAGTTGCACCGCTTTTGCGCACGCCGTTCCCGACGAATTTCGCGCTCTGCTGTTCGATCCACAAACTTCCGGCGGTTTGCTCGCCGCCGTCGCCCCGGAATCCGCCGCTGCCGCCTTAGCCGCTCTGCAACGCCGCAATGTTTCCGGCCGCATCGTCGGAGAGGTAACCGCCAGGCGCTCTCCGCTTCTCGAAGTCGTTTGAACTCCGCGCAATCGTGTACACTTTTACTTTTTCGAATCGCTCATGGACACCATAACTCACGGAATCGTCGGCGCACTCATCGGCAAAGGCTTTTTCTCGGAGCGCAACGGTCGCGTCGCAACGATTGCGGCCACTGTCGGCGCGATGTTTCCAGATGTTGACGTCGTCCAGGAAGTTTTCTCCAGCGATCCTCTGGCGATCGTGAAATATCACCGCGCCATCACCCATTCTTTCGTCGCGCTCCCATTTTTCGCCGCGCTTCTAGCGTGGCTCACACGCGCAGGTTTCGCATTCGCAAAAAAACGCTGGGACCTTCGCGATTGGGATACTCCTTCATGGGGAATTCTCTTCATCATTTACGCCATCGCCATAGCGAGCCACATCTTCCTGGACGCGATGACCTCCTTCGGCACGCGCATCTGGTATCCGCTCTCGCACGAGCGCGTTTCCTGGGATCTGCTGTTCATCATCGACTTCTGTTTCACCGCAATCGCCTTGCTTCCGCAAGTCGTTGCCTGGATTTATTCCGATCGCACTAAAACTTCCACGCGCGCCCTCTCCATGTGGGTGCTGTTCACGCTCTGCGCGTTCGGTGTGTGGAAAATCGCCGCTGCGGTGGGGTTTCCGTTTCAGCTGTGGATCGTGTTTCTTTCAAGCGCCATTATCGGCGCGCTCTTTTTTCTTCCCGCCTTCCGCAACGTCGGCTTCGGCATCACCGCAGCGCATTGGTGCCAGGCTGGCTGTGTCGTGATGTGTGCCTATCTCTTTGCGTGCAGCGCCGCCCATCACGCCGCTCTGCTGCGCACCAGGAATTTCGCGATCGCGAATCATATTCCCATCGATCGCATCGCCGCGCTTCCGCTGCCGCCCTCGCTGCTCGATTGGGGCGGCGTGATCCGTACCACCGACGGCGTATACCAATCACGCTTCGATCTGCGCGCCACCTCCACACCGGTTTTCGCTTTCAGCGCCGATTCGCCGCCGAACGAATACGTTGCGCGTGCCCTGCTGCTTCCCGAAGTTCAGCTCTATTGGTCTTTCGCGCGTTTCCCGGTGATTCGCACGTCCAGCGAAGGCAGCCGCCATTACGTGGATTTCAACGAACACCGTTTCATCACGCGCAATCGTCAGGGTCCCGCGCCGTTTTCCTATCGTGTAGTATTCAATGACGCCGGCGATCCCATCGAAGAGGGCTGGCAAGCCGATGGCATGGACGTGCGGCGCTTGATGAAAATTGCGCCCACTCACAAGGGAAACGCGCGATGAAAATACTAATTTTCAGTGACATTCATGGCGACTTGCGCGCTCTCGAGCGCGTCGTCGCGCAGCCCGCCGATATTTACATAGCCGCGGGGGACCTCTGCAATTTCAGTAAAGGCCTCGAACGCTGCGCCCCGATTCTGCAGCCGCTCGGCGAACGCCTTTTCGTCCTACCGGGAAATCATGAAACCCACGAACAAACGAAAGCGTTTTGCAAGCAGCACGGCTTCGTGGATTTTCATCGCCAGATCAGAAAGCTCAATGGCACCAACTGGGCCGGCCTCGGCTATAGCAACATCACTCCATTCAAAACGCCCGGCGAATATTCCGAAGCCGAAATCGCCGATGCGCTAGCGCCCTTCGCGGGCCTGGAAAAACTCTACTTGGTAGTTCATTTTCCTCCCTTCGATACAAAACTCGATGAGTACGCGCCAGGCCAGCACGCCGGAAGCCCCACGCTGCGCGCCTGGGTGGAAAAAGAGAAACCTCTCTACTTATTCTGCGGGCACATTCACGAAACCGCCGGCATGAGCGATCGTTTGGGAAGCACGCAATGTTTCAACGTAGGAAAAGAAGGTTACACAATCGAAGTTTAAAATTTGAAGTCGAGTACCACTAGAATTTCTGCGGCAAGCACGCAAAGCGCGACAGCGCAGCAATCACGAATCACCACTTGCTCATCACCAATCACTTCTTCACCACCGGATACACCACCAACTGCCGCCGATCGCCCACTCCTTCACTCACAGTCCGCACGCCTTGGGCGCCGCTCAATTCCAGGTGAATCAAACGTCGCTCGCGAGGCGACATCGGATTAAATCGAAACGCCTGCCCCGTTTCGCGTACGCGCTGCGCGGCCACGCGCGCGGAAAGTTTCAATTCTTCCAGCCGCTGCGCGCGATATTCTCCGCAATCAAATCGCACGCGATCGTGCAGCCGCGGATCCAGCCGCAGCCAACGATGCCCCACGTGCTCCAGCGCCAGCAGCAATTCCGCGTTATTCTCCAGCAGAAAATCCTGATCCGCACCCTGGAACGCTACCAGCACATCCTTATCATCCGCAGCGCCACCCACGGTCGCAGGCGTCGAAATCTCAAACGAAATCTCCAAGCCCATCTCGCGCACGGCCAAATCGAGATAGCGCTGCAATTCCGCAATCGCGCGCTCGCGATCCAGTCGCGCTTCACCTTGCATGCGCTCTCTCGTGAAAGGCCGCTTCCCGGCCCCTGTGCGTTCCTCAGGCATCGATTATTTTCTTTTTGAACTTTCCCTTCGCGGGAAGCGGTTCCGATTTATTCAAATAATATTGCTGGCCGATTCCCACCAGGTTGCTCGTGAACATGTACAAATTCAATCCGCTGGAAAGCCGGAAGAAAATGAATCCCATCATCAGCGGCATCAGCGCCATCATTTTCTGCTGCGCTGGATCCGTCGTAGTCTGCGGCGTCATTTTCGTCATCAGGTACATCATGATGGTCATTCCGATCGGCAGAATATAATACGGGTCCATCGCCGAAAGGTCGTGTATCCAGCCCATCCACGGCGCGTGGCGCAGCTCAATCGCGCCATTCAGCACGCGCCACAGCGCCCACCAGATTGGCATCTGAAACACCATCGGCAGGCAACTGCCCAACGGATTGATGCCTTCGCGGCTGTACACCGCCATCACTTCTTCATTCATTTTTTTCTTGCGCGGATCGCTCATCGAATATTTCTTGTAGCGATCCTGAATCTGCCGGATTTCCGGGCCCACTTTCTGCATCTTCTGCATCGAGCGCCAGCTCTTCATCTTCAGCGGGAACATCGCCAGGTTGATCACCAGCGTCATCAGCACGATGCACCAGCCCCAGTTGGCTACCTTGGTGTGCAGCGTCTGCAAAATCCACAGCAGCGGCTTCGCGATGACTCCCGTCCATCCAAAATTCACCAGCTCCGGCAGCGGCGGCTGAACTTTTTCCAGGAGCGCCAAATCTTTCGGCCCTACAAACACGCGCACGCGCAAAGGCGCGCCCGTCGTCGTCCCCGCCGCCATCTCCGCTTCCGGCTCGCTGGTTTGTTTGCCGTCCACAGTTAGGTTGTGGTTTTGCATCCAGTGCCACAACGAAATATCCGAGCCATCCGGCAGGAAGGCCGCCGTGAAAAATTGATCTTCGACGCCCGCAAATTCCAGCGGCCCATACTGGATCGCGGGTTGGCTCTGGTTTCCCGAAACTCCCAGCTTCTTGTACTGCAGCAAATTCAGCTTGCCGCCGGTCTTGTAATACACGGTGACCAGCTGCGCAGCGTTGTAGACAGCCTTGTCGCCGAATCCGCCGCGCCACGCGACCGCCACCGGTTGCGGCTTCCCGTCCAGCGTCACCGCCGCTTCCACCGTCGTTTCGTAATTCAAATCGAATGTCAGCTTTTTCTTGACGTCCAGATGCCCGTCGCTCCAGTGCATATCCACTTCAATCGGCGCGGATAGGTCGGTGCTGGGTGCCGGCGGCACGAATGGAGTCTTGCTGGGTTTCAGTTCTGACTTGACGGCAACTGTAGAGGGAACAACGTGGGTCTCAATCTCGTAAAGCCCCGAATTCGCTTTCGCTTCCAGCTGCGGATCGGCGAGCACCAGCGAAAACGGCCAGCCCAGCTGCTGCGCGACGCTGTCGTTCACCAAGTCCAGCGGGCGCGGCGGCTTCTGATCGTCAGAATATTTATTCAGCTGCCAGGTTTTCACCACGCCG
>Ga0116135_1000143_pt1 | contig 36188 bp, 31 predicted proteins | sample June2015DPH_20_1_FD_89738 | JGI IMG/M metagenome (GOLD analysis project Ga0116135, IMG submission 89738) | Peatland microbial communities from SPRUCE experiment site at the Marcell Experimental Forest, Minnesota, USA - June2015DPH_20_10 | ecosystem: Environmental > Terrestrial > Soil > Wetlands... | reverse complement strand
CGGCTGGTTGCCGAGAACGGAAAGATCAAGTTGTTTAGAGAAGCTCTGAATACTTTCGAAGTGGCCCGGGCCAACGTACAGGATAGCGCGGGCTTGTTTTGAGCAGGATTCGTTGGGTCGTTACGGGCGCCTTCATCCCAGCGGGAGGAATGATCGGCGACTGCTGAGGCTCGAATCAAATCATTTCGAATGGATACCCATGAAAACGTACAAGATTGCTGTTCTGGACGATTACCAAAATGTGGCGCTCGACAGTGCCGATTGGTCGGTACTCGGCCAGCGAGCGGACATCAGCGTTTTTAGGGACCACCTCGCCGATCCGGAGGCGGTGATTGAGCGGTTGCTGCCTTTTGATGTTATTTGTGTCCTGCGCGAGCGGTCTCCGCTGCCTCGCAACATCATTGAGCGTCTTCCTAATCTCAAGCTCATAGCTTCAACGGGAGCCGGAAACGCATCGATCGATGTCGCCGCCGCCGGCGATCGCGGGATCGCAGTAGTTCACACGGAGTATCGCTCGGACCCGGCCATCGAATTTACCTGGGCGCTGATCTTGGCCTCCGCGCGACATATCGTGACGGAGAGCAATTCTGTACGATCCGGCGGCTGGCAGAAAACGGTGGGCGCCGATCTGCGCGGAAAGACGCTGGGCGTTCTGGGACTTGGGCGTATTGGATCAGAGGTCGCGCGAATCGGGAGGGCTTTTGGAATGAATTTGATTACCTGGAGCCAGAACATGACGCCCCAGGCCGCTGAAGCTGCGGGCGCAACCTTGGTTTCCAAGAATCAGCTGTTCGAACAGGCTGATTTCCTGACGATCCATGTGGTGTTTAGCAGCCGAACCCGCGGCCTGATAGGTGCCGCGGAGCTGGCGAGAATGAAGCCGACGGCCCGGTTGATCAATACGTCGCGCGGGCCAATCGTCGAAGAACAAGCTTTGATCAGCGTGTTGACGAACAAGCAAATCGCTTACGCGGCGATCGACGTTTTCGATGTTGAGCCGCTGCCTCCCGATCACCCCTTCCGGGCGCTGGACAACGTCCTGGCAACACCGCATATCGCCTACGTCTCGCAGGGTCTTTACAAGACGTTCTATGAGGATACCGTCTCGAACATTCGAAAGTGGCTCGACGCCCGTTAGGTAGCTGGAGAGTTCTAGCTCAGCAATAAAGGAGAAAGGCAATGACGAAAAGGCTCGAAGGCAAGACCGCGGTCATCACCGGCGGAACAGAAGGGATTGGGCTTGCAGCTGCAAAACTGTTCGTCAAAGAAGGTGCCTATGTCTTCATCACGGGGCGTCGCCAGAAGGAACTCGACGAGGCCGTGAAGGCAATCGGTTCCAATGCGACCGGTGTTCAGGGCGACGTTTCCAAAATGGCCGATCTTGACCTTCTCTACAAGACAGTCGGCAAAATGAAGGGACGAGTTGATATTATCTTCGCCAACGCCGGCGTCGGCGAATTCGTCCCCTTCGGCGACGTCTCCGAAGAACATTTTGACAAGCTGGTCAATATCAATGTAAAGGGCGCATTCTTCACGGTTCAAAAAGGATTACCCCTCCTGAACGATGGCGGCTCTATCATTCTTGCGGGTTCCGTCGCGAGCATAAAAGGCACTGCTGCCTTCGGCGTTTACGCAGCCAGCAAAGCGGCGATCCGTTCTTTCGTGCGCACCTGGACTACGGATCTCAAAGATCGTCATATCCGGTCAAATGGTGTTAGCCCAGGTCCAATCAAGACGCCGTTGGTAAACCGGCAAGCCCCAGACGTCATTGCGCGGATTGTGCCCACCATTCCGATGGGACGCATGGGCGAACCCGAAGAGGTGGCCAAGGCCGCGCTGTATCTGGCATCCGACGACTCAAGCTTTGTCACAGGTATCGAACTTTTCGTTGATGGGGGCAGAGCGCAGGTCTAAGCGGCTCCCCCGGTTAAAAGACATATCAATGATTACTCAACAGCATTTGGCTTCTTTCAAGCACGCGGATCGCGATCAATACGCACGAGAGAAGGTCCTGAATTCCGCCATCATCGCCGGCGACATCAGCAGCGGCTGGGAAGAGTATCTTGAGATTTTGACGCCTCCTACGCCGATCATATCGAGGTCACCGATGGGACGGAAAGCGGCGGGTATTTGGCAAGGAGCAGAGGCGCGCACTCCTTCACAAATTCCTCGTCCCGATTCATGTAATGGCTGAGATTGGCGGCCTGTCGGTGCAGATTCGAGAAAGCCCGATTCACGGCTATCGGGAACGAAAATTGCGGTCGCGTCCGGTTTGAAATTCTGCTTGGTCATGATCGCCTCGAGCCTTCTTGGTCGGCACCAGTCCGAAATGCCGTGTCGTCGAGACCCGCGCGGGCGAGTTGTGCGCAGGTCATCACCTGCATTGTCAGCGTGCGTGAGGACTGTTTGGACTTAGGGTTCCGGCGGCGCTTGTTATGCTACCGGGTTCAGGATCCACATTTGGTTCGGCTTTTTGTCCCCGCGCTTGTAAATTTCAACTTTGGCGCCGGCCGCCCCTTCCCCGCCGCGCACGTCCAGCACGAGGTCGTTGTCCAGGGCGCTTGCAATATAGACATAGCCCTCAGTGCCAATAGGGATGAGCTTCCACTGCTGGTTCGGGTGGCCGCCCGGCCCATCGGCCGGATAGAGCTGCACCAGGGTGCGTTCCTTCGTGTCGGAATGCGGAATGTCGATGCAGAGATGTTTGCTGGATTCGTCGCCCGCATAGATGATCACATATCCGTCAGGAACGGAAGGTACGTCACTATGCGAAACGATGGTCCATTGCTGGTTCTGCGGGGGTGGGGTGCCTAGCTTGTCAATCTGGATGTGCTCGTGTTTATCCAGTTTTGGGGCATCCAGCACGAACCCGTTAATCTTGGTTGCAATCGTTGCTACGGAAGGCATGAGATGTCTCCTTTTTGCACTGCTCCGTGAGTCATATAATGGGCGTCCACTTCAGAAGCCTCAGTCCGGAAGGTGATGGGGGCGGCCAAAATGTTCCACTAGAGCGTCGTTGTCCGCTTGCTTACGCACCCGGCTCAGAAAAAGACGTTACTAAAGCGCGACCGTTAGGAAGAAGGGCTGAGCATGCCTTTTTGTTCGGTTTCGGCTGGCCGCCCTTGACATTTCGCAATGAGCGACAACAGATCGAGGATGGCATCGTCGTTTTGGAACGCCTCGCGCGCGGCCGGGGTCAACGTCGTGGCAGGCCGCCAAAGTGGATGACCGAGGTGAAGCGAGGGGGAAGACCACCTGGTAGCAAAAACAAACCCAAGGAATGATGGCATCGCTGATCGGCGGCGTGAATTAGAGCTTCCGAGTAGTTATTAACGAGAAGTCTTGAAACACTTCTCAGCGGGGCCGACAACGTGTGAAACCAAACCTGCGAGTAGCCCATCTCGCAGCTTGGCTGATCGTGCGGCACGACCGGGCGATCGCCAGAACGCCTAGCACCGTCATGCTTTGCCGCGGTCGGTTCCATTACACCACTCCCGCGGAGCGGCTGATCACCGTGCGCGTTCTCTTCCGTCACACCTCGGCCTGGACTACGCTGGGCCGAAACCGGCGAGCCGGCGGCCAGTTCAAGAGCATGGCCTACCGGGCTCTAGCGGACTGAAGCCAGCTCATTTACGCGACTGATTTCGGTTGCCAGGTCCGGCACGAGCGTTCCGTTCTCTGCTGCCTCATTAGCCAGCTTGCGAACAAGGGATATCCGGATGATCGGGGACGAACCGAGACTGCGGATCTCAAGTGACGCAAACCGTGGCCGCTTGCCACCACCAGACTGGCTCATTCCCCGGCTCCTGCTCCACCACGTCCGCCACGAAGGCGTCCAGCGTCACTGTCTCCCCAGCTTCCAATCGGCGGCCAATGTCCGCTACCGCCTGCGCATCACTGCGTAGACCCTTCTCTTTCAGTGCCTTCTGAATCAGATGGTCCGCCAACTTGTCCAGTATCTCTGGCGCCATCTTGTCCGGATGATCCAGGTCCGAAAGCAACGCAGTGCACCGCGTTCTCGGCGACTTAATGCCGGATGGTCGAATTCTGATAGGGGCCATTCGGCTGCTGTAGTTCAAAAGCGTAGGCCCGAGGGTGTACTATCGATCTTCAAAGCAGGACTGAGATGGTTTGGACAGATCGATTTGGAATCCGCAAACCGGGCTACGCCAGACGGCCGTGCGTAGCAAAACCTCGTCCGACTGCCCACGGAGGTCAAGGCGTTACCAAAACCGTCGCGACGATGAAGGGGAGATTGAACGTCGTTCCCGACACCGCATCGTTGGTCAATGGCGATCTTTCCTGCTGGTTCGATACGACCACCAGCTGCGACACTGGTCCGATGGTCGGTAAAAACCCCAGCGACGAAGGAAAATCAAAGAGCGTGGCGCCGGAGGCGACCACCTGCCTCGCTCCGTTGGTGAGGTCAATTCGAATAACGGAGAGTTGAAGTGGGTCGGCGGCGTAGAGATAGCGGTCCAAGGGATTGAACGGATTGAAACTGAAATCGAGCAATTCCTCCACCTCCACGTCAGCCGGCGTCGGCGCTATCAGATGGATGGAGGCCGCGCGTTCGTAGGGTTGCTGATTGTCGGAAAGGACTGCCACCGGAAATCCATAAATTCCGCGAGCGCAGGGCGAATAATAGTACACAGTACCATCGCGAACCGCCAACGGCGACACTCCAGGCAAGGTCGAGCCTGAGAACAGAAACGGATAGCCGTTCACGGTGATCTCGGGCATCGTTGGACACAGTGCCAGCGTCGGGATAGAGTCGGAGGGATCGAACGTTTTGGGAACGATGCCGGGAACAATGCTGTTGTCCGGCCCCACGATCCAAATACTCCCTAGCACCGAATCCGATAGCAGGAACCGGCCGTCGTCCAGACGCACGAAGTCCTCGGGAAAGCCGACCAACACACTGGCGAAGCTCATGGTGCGCGAGAGATTCGCCGAAAATCCGTTGAACGGATTGAACGTGTAAGTGTACTCGTAGATGGTCGGATTGGACGGAACAAATGGACTCGGCTGCGGCAAGCCGCCGGCATCGAGAACAGCCACGACGCCTTCGCCGAGCGAATGTATGATGAACGGGATTGCGAATCCCCCTGGGGGAGGTGGCAGAACGCCGATCTGCTGGCCGGTCAGCCGGGAGAGCACGATTACCTGACTGTTCAGTGGCTCACCGACGAAGACGATATCCAGGTCGCCACCGACGCCGGCGATCGGGACCTCCACGTTCGCAAAGTCAAAGCTTAAGAAATGCCCGTTGGCTTGCTTCGCGTTCTGTGACCACATCGGCAAACACACCATCAACGCCGCCGCGACTCGAGTTAGATTGAATTTCATCGTGAATCCTCCTTCAAATTACTTCCGTGTGAGTATTTTGCATCTGCGAATTCTAAAATGTCGTACAAGTATCCGGTGGACGCGCGGTAACGGTGAGCCGGACGGTCTGGCCGAGCGTTACGCCAACCGGCTCAGGCTGACCCCACAGTGTGGTGGCGGCAAGCAATGCACTAGCTATGGGAAGGATCTTCAACATTCTGGTTCTCCGTACTTGGGATCAATCTACAGATTCAAATGCGGTTCAGTGCGAGGAAGCAATCAGGTGGTCTCGCTCTGATGCATGCGCCTGCCGTTCGAGGATGTCGAGACGTGCGGCCAGCGCCTCGATCTGTTCATCCTTTTGCTCAATCTGGCGGGCAAGTTCTTCACTGGCGCGAGCTTGTTTCTGAACCTCGTTGAGCAGCATGGCCGGCAGCAGATGATACGCAACCGTTTCGGCCTTGCCGTCAGCATCGTGAACCACCAACTCCGGGTAGACTTTTTCGACTTCCTCGGCGATCAGTCCATATTGCTGAGCGCCCGTTTCGTCGGACTTGTAGAGGAATGTCACTGGCCGCAGCTTCATCAGCTTATCGCTCGAGTCGGCCATATCCCGGACGTCGCGTTTGTACCGCGCCGATGACGTGACGCACCCCAGCTGACCGGTGCTCGCGACCACTACCTGGCAGCCTCCGGTGACCGTAGCGTTGAAGATGCCTGCGATGTAAGTGGCGGCCTGCGTGCCCTCCACACCGATGCGGATGGTGTTCCCTTCGCCCGCGTTGCCTTGATTGCCGATTTCGATGTTGTTGCTACCGGTCGTAAGATAAAAGCCGGCTTCAACGCCAAGTGCGATATTGTTCCCGCCCGAGCCGTTGTCTTGAAGCGCGAAGGAGCCGATGGCCGTGTTATCGTCACCTTTGTTGAAGTACAGCGCGTTCCACCCCGCCGCCACGTTATATCTGCCCGCGCCGTTGTTGGCGAGAGCGCTCACGCCAGTGGCCGTATTGCCTATGCCACTGCCGTTGCCTTCCAGCGCGGCAATGCCAGTCGCCGTGTTGTTGTAACCCGAGTTGTTAAAGAAAAGCGAATACCAGCCCGTGGCGGTGTTCCCGGAGCCGGATTGGTTGTTAATCAGCGCACTGACGCCGAACGCGCTGTTTTCACTTCCGGTGGTATTGTTCTTCAGGGCATTGGTCCCGTAAGCGGTGTTGGTCTGCGCCCAGGCTGCGGGCCATGGGCCGAAGCTAAACACTGCTAGGGCGGTGAAAAAAGCAAGCTTCTTCATAGCGATTCCTCCTTAGGAATGAACTGTTCGAATTGAAAGTGAGCGCGGATGGCAAACTGTCGCACCCTTAACGAAAACTATTTTCGGATTTCAGGTGCGGTCAGCCGCAAGGGAAAACGGGCTAGGGTCATCCATGAAACATGCGGTCGTGCGAGGAAATAATCGAAGGCTACGTCAAGCTTCACGGGATCGAACGAGCTCGCTTTGCAGCCTTGCTCAAACTTCCACAGTGGGTCGTTCGGGCACGTTCCAAAAAGCTTCGGTGGATTCGAAAGTGCAGAATGAGCGAACCATGGTGTTTGTATGCGGCCTTTTAGTATTCCACAACTACGAGGTTTTAGCAGGATTCCGATGCGCGATAGATCCTTTGGCAATTTATTTGATCACTTTGATAATTGAGACTGAAGAGCAACGTGGCTCGCCGCCGGCGTTTGGCCGCCCCGTCTCCATAACTTCTGCCATGCCGTGGAGCAGGATCTGTCCGGGCAGAGGGAGGAACTGGTCGGTGCCGAGGCGCGATTGGCTGCCAGCATCGAGCGGGTCCGGCAGGGGATGGTGCCGCTGGATCGAGCGCAGCAGGCCTTGTTCGCCCTGGTGGACAGTCTCGCCAAGATTCTGCTGACCTGCATTCCCGAACCGGACGGACATGCGTTGGCCGCGGCCGTTGCCAGGGCGCAAGGCCGGCACGCCCGATTGTTGAAGAGCGCGGGCCAAGCGATGGGCGACGATTCGCGGCTGGCAATGAAGGAGTTGGTGAAACATGGCGAACGATGAGGAGCGGAAGTTTCGGCTTCGGCCGCGAAAGCCAGCCGTCCGGCGCGAGCGCCGTCCATTGCCTACCGCTTACAACATCATCGTGCATTATGCCCCGTATGATCGGTGATCGGAAGCGCTGCGGCACGGAATCGCGGCGGCTTACAAACCAATGCGTTTGTTCGGCTTCGAAAGCTATTTTCGGATGGCCGGCAAGCGCTGCAGATCGACGAGTTGGGCGATGCAGACTCGATCTTGCACAACAAGCTCCACCTTCGCGAGACCGCGCAACGCCTAATCCAGCGTGGCATGATCCCTAAGGATGACGGCTGGAGCGGATGGCTCGGCCGTTATCAGAAGGCGCTTCGGCAAGCTGCTGGAACGATCGAACGTCAACAACTAAGAAAGCAATCAGAGCGCGACAAGGACCGCGACCGCCGCCGCGTCCGCTAGCGGGCCGGCATTTCGGGCCGAAGGGCCTAGCCAGAGAAAACCAGCTTAGAGTCCGTGAGCGGCTGATGCTGCTGCCAGATTCCGAAAGGCCGCTCAGTCATTCGTCCAGCCGCAGCAATTTTGTGCCAATCGAGGATCGGGTTCAGTTGGCGGCGCCGTTGTCCCAGGGTGATCAGACTAAATCCGGGCATGATTCCCATAGCTAGGTTCCGCCGCATCGCGGGAATTGGCGGGATGACGGCCCGCAATGCTCCCATTCAGTAGTCGTGAATACGCTCGACGATGTCCGTTTCCAGCGTGGTCACCCTCAAGGAATGAGATTATCTGGGTTCTTGAATTACTCTGCTCGGGAGAAGCGCAGCTGCCGATAAGAGCTAGCGACGTGAAAGCGTTTCATTTTCAGCGGCGAAACATACGTTGCAAGATCCTAAGAGATTTGGCAGTACCACCTCGGGATATATGCGGAAAATCTTGAACGTGTCGATTACTCCACTGAACGAACGTCGCCGCCCGGCCGATTGCAACGAACCTTTTAGGAGATCCGTGATTAAACAACACGAAGCACCCACCAACGGCGCGCCCTCCGCGCCAAACCGCCTCGCTATGAATCGTCTTGGGCCGCAAAAGGGCTCGACGTCTGCGAAGCCGGCCGCTGAGCCGGTTGGGCACAGTGATGATTTAGGCCAGAACCGCCTTGCCGCCAAGAAACTGGCGGAGGAGAAAGCACGCGCCCGCACCGTGGCCCGTGCACAGGCCGTGGCCGAGAAACTGTCCACCGCAACGGACCAGGTATCCAGCGCCATCGCCGAGGCGACCGGCGCGGTGGAAGAACTCGAAAAGACGATGCATACCATCGCGGCGGGCGCCGAACAGGCGTCGGCTGCCGCGGAGGAATCCCGAGCGGCGATCAATCAAATAGAGAAGGCGTCGGACAACGCCAATAGCCGCGCGGAAATATCGTTGCGAAGAGTAAACGAAGTGGTAGCACTCGCCAAATCGACTACGGCGGACATTGAGACCCTCATCAAAGGGGTTGGTGACAGCGCTAATTCGAATCTCGAATCCGCGAAGATGATCGCCGAATTGGAAAGGCAGTCCGAGGAAATAGGCAAGATCGTCCACGCCGTGACGCGAATTGCCGACCAGACCAATCTGTTGGCCCTGAACGCCGCAATTGAAGCTGCGCGCGCTGGCGAACATGGCAAAGGATTCGCGGTGGTGGCCGACGAGGTTCGAAATCTTGCGGAGATCAGCGAGAAGAGTGCTCGCGGCATCCAGGAAGTGGTCAACGAGATTCAGAACCAGGTGAAGGTGGTGGCCGGAGACACGGAGGCGGCGGGCAAGAAGGGCCGCGAGGAAGTGGAAAAGGCCAAGGTCATCACTCAGGATTTGCTGAGAATTGCCATTGACTACGAAGAGGTTCGCGCAAACTGCGCCGAGATTCAGAAGAACGCAGCGGACGCGCTGGCGGGAGCCAAGACATATTTGAAGGGCGCCGAGGAGATCGCGGCAGCCGCGGAGGAATCTACCTCCGCCTGTCAGGAAGCCCAGAAATCAACCCAGGAGCAGTCCAAAGCGTACTCGGAGATGAGCGATGCGGCGCGCTCGCTGGCCGAAATGGCGGAGTCGTTGAAGACCTCAACCAACGCGCAGAAGTCGGCCGAGGAATTGGCCGCTACAGCCGAGGAACTATCCACCAATGCCGACGAACTGAAATCTTCCTCGCAACAGATATCCACTGCCATCGAGCAGATTAACAAGGCAGGTGGCGTCCAGGCCAAGGCGGCGGAAGCCTCTAACGCGCTGGGTGCTCAAATGCGGCAGGCCGCCAAAGGCATGGGAGACCGTGCGCAACTGAGCGTGGAGAAAGCTCAGGCGACCAAAAAGGTTCTGGTCAGCAACAAGGCAAACGTGGATGCCTTGATTGTCAATGTGGGCAAGAGTGCCGATGCAGCCGCGGAATCCGCCAGGAACATTCTGGAACTGGAGGAACGGACGCGCCGGATCGATAAAATCGTCGACGCAATTGTAATGGTGACGGTCCAGACCAAGATGCTTGCCGTGAACGGCAACGTCGAAGCCGCGCGCGCCGGAGAGTACGGCCGGGGCTTCTCGGTGGTGGCCGGAGACATCCGGTCGCTGGCCAACGAAAGCAGCGAAAACGCCGACAAAATCAAAGATCTGGTTAAGAATGTCCAGACGCAGATCACTAAGGTTGCCGCCGACATCGAACTGGCCGGGAGCAAGGGGCGGGCCGAAGTGGAACGCGCCAAGATTTCGACCGCCAACCTGGAACGGATCGACAAAGAATCCGACGTGGTGGTGATGGACATCCAGGAAATCGGGAAAGCATCTGGTGAAGCTGCCGTCGGCCTCGAACAAGCGGGCAAAGCCAGCCAGCAGATCGCGGCCGCGGCTGAAGAAACAGCGCGCGCCTCCACCGAAGCAGCGGGCGCCTCCGAGCAAGGGCTGAAAGCCGCCCAGGAGATCGCTCAGGCCATCGAGGATATCGCGTCTCAGGCTGATGAACTGCAAAACGGATAGGGAAAGGAGATTCGAATGCCAACAGAAACTCTACAACCATCCGTCGGCCTGAAGGACGAAAGCCAACTTGTCACCTTCCTGTTAAAAGATGAGGAGTTCGGCTTCGACATCATGTCGGTACAGGAAATCATCCGCCTTCCCAAGATGGCGAAAGTTCCCCGTACGCCGGCCTACGTCGACGGCATAGCCAATTTGCGTGGTGTCGTATTGCCGGTAATCGACATGCGCACTCGCTTCGGCATGGAACGCGCCGAAGAGACCGATCGCACTCGGGTACTTGTCGTCGACATCGATGGCGTCAAGACGGGTTTGCGGGTGGATCGCGTCAAACAAGTCACCCGCGTATTGCGCAGCGAGATTGAACCCCCACCGGAGGCGATCCGCGGCACCAGCTCAGACTACCTCGAAGGGGTCGTGAAGCTCGACAAGGGGCAACGCATCGTTATGGCTCTGAATGCGGCCCATGTCTGCGAAATCGGCGTTATTCACACAACAGCTTCCGCTAACGGCGTGGCTTCGAAATCGGAATCGGCGAGGCAAGAGTTGTCGGACAAATCGAGTAGCGCCGATACCGAAGTCCAGAAAGTGGTTACCTTTCGCATAGCGAAAGAGGAATTCGCCTTTCATATGGAGCATGTCCGCGAGATTCTGCGCGTCGAGACCCCCAACCAGGTTCCCGACGTTCCCGAATATGTTTTGGGAGTGCTGACGGTTCGGGGTCAGATTCTCCCAGTCGTCGACCTGCGGCGCCTGCTCCAACAACGGTCGTTGGCCGATGAGTTCGCCGATAGCTGCCGGCCGCTGAGAGAGGAGTACGAACGCTGGCTTGATCAGATTGAGAAAGGCTTCGCCGGTGCATCACAATCGAAGGTGGACGCCTCGGTCACCGAACGTCTTCGGAAGTGGCTGGCGGAAACGAACAGTTCCAGCCAATTACTGATGGAGGCCCTGGCGAAGGTGCGGGGGTTGAACGAAAAGGTCGTCAAACAACTTCAGGTCCGAACGAAGCACGAAGAAAGCGGGGATCAGGATTCCGCTCGCGCCTGTGCCGAGGAGGCCCTCTCCGGGGGCAGAGAGGCGGCCGCCGCGTTGCGGAAGTTTGAAGAGCAGATCGCGCAGAACATCCAGGAAGACCAGCGCATCATCGTTGTGGATGCAGACGGCTTCGTGCTGGGATTGGTGGTAGATCACGTTCACGAGGTCCTGAACGTGCCGAGAAACCTGATGGAACCTCCGCCTCGCATCACTTCGAGTGGCGGCATGGAACTGTCGGGGGTGGCCAAACTGGACGACGGCGCCCGATTGATCATGTTGTTGGACGTCGCCAGTCTGATGAAAGACCAGAAACTGCAGGATGTACAGAACTCCTCTGCCCAATCCGTCGAAGAGAAGAAGACCGGGGAAATCCACAAAACCGGTGCAAGCGCGCAGGAAATGGCAGAAGTCCAGCTGGTGACTTTTCTGCTCGGTGATGAGGAATACGGCATCCCAATTTCGCAAATCCAGGAAATCGATCGCATCGCCAAGATCACCAAAGTACCGAAGGCCGCCGAGTTCATTGAGGGCATCACAAACTTGCGCGGGGAAGTAATCCCCGTGCTAGACACCCGGAAGCGCTTCGATCTAGAGGTCAAACCGTCCGATGACCGCACGCGCATCATCATCGTGGATCTCGGCGGCATCAAAACGGGTTTGGTGGTGGACTCCGTACGCGAGGTGTTAAATCTTGCCAAGAAGGACATTGCCCCGCCGCCGGAGGCCATTGCGTCCGCAATCGATCAACAGTTCATTTCCGGGATCGGAAAGGTGGATGCAGGCAAGCGCATGATCGTGCTGCTGGATGTGGAGAGGATTCTGTCTCGGCAGGAGCGGGACCACCTCTCTGAAATTACTACGTAGATTGAACTTCAGACCGGGGCCGCTCACCTGGCCCCGGCACTTCCTAAATCCATGGGCAGAATACGAGTACTGGTAGCGGATGATTCCGCTTTAATGCGGCAAACCCTGAAACGCATCCTCGCGGCGTCGGCCGACCTTGAATTGGTTGGACTCGCACGGGATGGCGAGGACGCGGTTGCCAAAGCTCGGGAGCTGCGGCCCGACGTTGTCTCCATGGACATCAACATGCCGAAGTTGGATGGGATCACGGCCCTTCAGATGGTTCTCGAGGAGAAGATCTGTCCAGTTGTCATGGTCTCGTCGCTCACCCAGCAGGGCGCCACGACTACCTTCGAATGCCTGGAGCTGGGGGCCTTCGATTTTGTCGGCAAGCCGGATGGAACCGTGTCATCCAACATGGGCGTCGTGGCGGATGAGTTAATCGCAAAGCTGAAAGCCGCTGCGTCCCGAGGTATCGTTGACCGCCTGCAGCGTAATCGTGAGCGCCGGAAACCCTACCGGCCGCCATCGGAAGCCACATTTGAAAGCGTCACCCATAAGAAGGCGGTAGTGATCGGAATCTCGACCGGCGGACCGGCAACACTCCAGGACGTATTGCCTTTGATCCCAGCCGACATACCCGCCAGTATTTTTCTGGTGCAACATATGCCGCCGCCCTTTATTGCATCCTTTGCCAAGCGGCTGGACGATCACTGCGCTCTCAAGGTTGTGGTAGGGCATTCGGGTATGCCCGTGGAGCCGAGCGTCTGCTACGTGGCGCCGGGCGGGATGCATCTGTGTCTGTACCGGAAGATGACGGGCGAGGTGGTGATCCGCACTCCCACCACACCAGCGACCTTGTTCGTGCCTTCCGTGGGAGTGATGATGGCGTCGGTTCTGAAGATTTATGGGACCGACACCATAGGTGTCCTGATGACCGGCATCGGAGACGACGGCGCCGACTCGATGGTCGCGATTAAGCAGGCTGGCGGACACACGATTGCCGAAAGCGAGCAGACCGCAGTGGTCTACGGAATGCCCCGAGAGGCTGTCGAACGTGGTGGAGCGTGTGTGGTGGCGCCCAGTCATGAGGTTGCCGGAGAAATCTTGAAGGCGGTTCGAAGGACGATGCCATGAGCGCTATCGAAGACTACATGATTGAAAACTACATCGAGAAGCTGGATTGCCCCGACGAAGCCGAGCGTATCTATGCGGCCGAGGATCTCGGGTATTTGAATGCCCCCGAAGGCGTCCCGCCTCTTTTGGAACACTTAGGCAAGGAGACTTCGCGGGCGGTTCGCGAAGCCATATTCCAGGCCCTGACTCGGATCGACGCCGCTGCGGCTATCGAGGGTTCCATCCAGCTGCTCGGAAGCGACGATCCTCAGATTCGCAACCAGGCCGTGGAAGTACTGCGCTCGAAAGGCCAGGCGTCCTTTCCCCTCTTGAACACCGTCATGCGCGAGGGCGGCAAGGACGTACGGAAACTGGTCCTGGACGTGTTGAGCGGAGTTCAAGTCAGCGGCGCCGAAGCAATTTACGAGGCCGCGCTTTCCGACCAAGACGCGAACGTGGTCATCACGGCAGTGGAGAATCTCGGCAGCACGCGGGCGGCCGGGTTCCGAGGACGAATCGAGGATCTGCTGCTTGGGGCCTCGCATCCCATGCTGGTTGGGGCATGCCTGGAGGCTCTGGGTGGGATCGGCAATGAGCTGTCGCTAGTAATCATCCGCCGCCGCTTCCCGGAACTAAAGACGCTGCCGGACTTCTTACTGGTCTCCTGCTTGAAAGCCATTGGCGCTCTAGGAACAGCTGGGGAGTTCGTCGAAGTGGCGGGCTTACTGGGAGTGCGTGGCGCGCACCTTCGTCCCGCTATTCTGGACTCACTCGCCGCGATTCATCAACGCCACCCGGCCAAACTCGACGGCGTAGATCTGCTACCGGCCTTGCGGGCAGTGGTTGAGGATGGAGACTCACCGCTCTGCCGCTACCAAGCCGTTCGGGCTCTAGCGTTCCTCTCCTCTCGGGGCGACGTTTACGCATTCCTGGTCTCCTGCCTCGCGAGTCCCGAGCGTTTGGTTCGCCTGGGCGCCATTGAGTCCTTACGGATGAAGGAACGGCCCGAATTGGAAAAGATTCTTGCTTCACGCGCGCTAGAGGAGACCGATGAGGAAGTTCTGCAGGCGCTGGGCGGTTAGCCGTACACCATGCCAGAAATCTCCGTTGAACAATTCCAAAGGCTGAGCCAGCAGATTTATCAAAAGCTGGGGCTACATTTCGATGAAAAGAAGATCTATTTCCTGAAAAAACGGATTGAGAAACGCATGGCGGCGCTAGGCATCGAAAACGCCCGCGACTATGTGTTCATGGTCAGTTATGCAGACCCGCGGGGCGTGGAAATGCAGGCGCTGGCCAATCTCGTCACAACCAACGAAACGTATATGTTTCGTGAGTACGACCAGTTGCAGGCGTTCGCCAATCATTGTCTACCGGAAGTGCTGTCGGCGAAGCAGGCTCAAGGAGATCGAAGCTTGCGGATCTGGTCGGCTGGTTGCTCCTCAGGGGAAGAAGCTTACACGCTGGCGATGATTGTTCAGGAGGTCTTTCCCCAGGCGCAGAGCTGGGACTGCCGGATCGTGGCGACCGATATCGATGAAAACATGCTTCGGCACGTCGAAGCCGCGCGCTACGGAGCTCGATCAGTTCACGATGTGCCCGACGAATACCGGGAAAAGTACTTGATCGAGGACGGTGACGAGTGGATTGTGCGGCGGAGAACCGCTGCCCTGGTCGAGGTCCGGCATCTCAACCTGCATGACCGCATGGAGATGCGCGCGATGCGCGGTTTTGACTTCATCTTCTGCCGCAACGTCTTGATCTATTTCGACGATCTGTCGCGCAAGGCTGTCGTGGATCATTTTTACAATGCCCTGCATCCGGGAAGCTACCTCTTCCTGGGGCACTCAGAATCGGTGGGGCGCGTGACAACAGCTTTCAAGCTGAAGCGGTTCGAAAGCCACCTGGTCTATATGAAGGAATAACGCAGCGGATATGAAGAAAACAATCCTCATCGTCGATGACTCGGAATTTGTAAGGAGCTATCACTCCTACATATTGGAGCAAGCCCTGTTCCACGTGATAACCGCGGTGGATGGCAGCGACGGATTGGAAAAGCTGTTCACGAACGCCTGCGATCTGGTTCTCACCGACATCAACATGAGCCACATGGATGGCTACGAGTTCATCCGGCGAGTGCGTGCCGACCCCAAGTACAGCTCGGTTCCCATCATCATCGTGTCTACCGAAAGCGAAAGCAAGGACAAGATGAAGGGATTTTTGGCCGGGGCGAATCTTTACATTGTCAAACCCTCCTCACCGGAAATGATGGTTGAGAACGTTCGCATGGTTATGAACATGGTCAGAAGCGACGAAGGGGACTAAACCAATGCCGTTTTCGATCGTTAACCGGCAAGGCCGGCAGATTCTAAAGCTCGAAGGCGCGGTCACCATCCGGGACGCCCAGGACCTTGCCGCCAAGCTAGGGGAAGGTCTGGAAGACGGCGCGAACGTCGAAGTAGATACCGGAGGATTAGAGGAGATCGACACGTGTATCCTTCAGCTACTGTCCTCGCTGCGCAAGACAGTTCCCGTGCTTTCCTTCGATAACCCGTCGGAGGCGTTCATCAGCGCCGTGGACCGGCGTGGCCTGCGGCGCGAACTGCTCAACGCGCGTGAGGCTTTGTGAAAAGAATTATGACCGTGGACGATTCGGCCAGTCTCCGGCAGATGGTGACTTTTGTGCTGAGGGACACCGGCTACCAGATTGTCGAAGCCGTGGACGGCGTGGATGCTCTATCCAAACTGAAGGGCCAGGAAATAGACCTCTTCCTGAGTGACGTCAACATGCCGAATATGGACGGTCTGGAGTTGACTCGACAAATCCGAGCCCTGGCTCAGTACAAGTTCGTCCCGATCATTCTGCTGACCACTGAGTCGCTTGCAGAGAAGAAACAACAAGGCAAGGCTGCCGGCGCCACGGCTTGGATCGTAAAACCGTTCACCCCGGACCAGCTTCTGGCCGTCGTGAAGAAGGTCATGCGTTGATACCGGGCGAGACACAGCGGATTGAAACGGGTAGATAACGATGCCAATCGACATTATGGAGCAGATGCGGGCCTCCTTCAGGGCGGAGGCTCTGGATCTACTGATTGAGCTCGACTCCGCCCTCCTGGCACTGGAGACGGAGGCTGCCGATTCCACGCTTGTTCACCGGGTATTTCGGGCCGTTCACACCATCAAGGGATCGGGAGCAACCGCGGGTTTCGCGCACTTGGCGCGGTTCGCTCACAAAATGGAGGAGGCCTTTGACTTGGCGCGGGACGGGCGTCTGGCCGTCACGCCGGACCTGATCGACTGCGGGCTCAAGGCCTGCGACGTGCTCCGTTTGATCATCGAGGAAAAGGTGGAAGGCGCCACCGTCCCAGGAGAGGTGGAGGTCACCGGTGCATTCACCCGGCTGCTGCCGTCGCCTGAAATCCCGAGCGCCGGGCGAATTGAGAAATCAAAGCCGGTAGCCGACGTTCGTGCGGCATTTGAAATCGTCTTCAAGCCGAACCGCGAGATATTCTATTCCGGCGCGGACCCGGTTACGCTGCTCGACGACTTGCGGGACCTGGGACAGGCACACGTCGTGGTGCATGCGGACCAAGTACCGCCGCTCGCTTCTCTCGACCCTGAGCATTGTTATCTCTGGTGGGAGATCCTCCTGGTTACGGACCGCGATCAGGCGGCGATCCAGGAGGTATTCGTTTTCGTCGAGGACGAATGCGAACTGCGTATCCGGCTCCGCGAAGATCAAGCCGCAGCCGTCGCCCTGCTTGGCTCGGTACCGGCAGATGCGTTCGAAATGTTCGTGCTGGAGTGCGAAGACCACCTGGAGGGAATTGAAAGGGACGCGCTCGCGTTGGAGAAGGATTCGGCTTCGAGAGACCACCTGGACTCCCTCTTTCGCGGGGTCCACAGCATAAAAGGTAATGCGGGCCTGCTATTGGGATACGTCAAAGGCACCGCCCTCATCGCCAGTCATCCACTGCAACTGTTGCACGGAGCGGCTCATGGACTCGAGTCCCTGCTCGATCCCCTGCGTGGAGTAAGTGCCGGACTGGTTCCGGACCGAACGGTCCAAATTGCACTTGAGACGTTCGATCTGATCGGTTCTCTATTGCGAAGCCTTACGCACAACCGTGTGCCTGGACCAGTCTCGCCGGAACTGCTCCAGCGTTTGGGGATCGGCAAGCCGGGTGGCCAGCCCCCCAGCGGTCAAAAGGTGGACGGGCGCGAAGCCGCGTTTCTTAACACGGCGTCGCAGTGCGTCGAGATGATCGCGGGCTGTTTCGCGCGTATGGAAAACGACGGTGAATCCAGCGGTCCCATCCTTGAAACGTATCTGCGTGGTCTCAAGACCTTGTCGGCGGCCACCCAGTACAAGAACTGCCCAGAACTCGAAGACCCATTGGCGCAACAGCTCGGAATCCTGGATGCCGCGGTGAGAACCGGCGCGGCTTTGAGCATCGAAGAGCGCTCGGCGCTGGGCAATGCCTTTCGCTCAGCTCGTGCAGCTCTCGAAGGCCTGTTGCCCAAAGCCGATCTCAGCCAGGTTCCGGTGTCCTCGGATGCTGCCGAAGCCCCAGCGAACACTCCAGTGGACCGCTCGGCTCCTTCCGCCGCACCTTCGACCATTCGAATCGAGCAGAACAAGTTGGATCGCTTGATGCGAGTCGTCGGCGAATTGCTGGTTGCCCGCGGGGCCTTCCCGCTACTCGTCCAGAAACTCAACGACAGCGTCACTGGCACAGCGGTGGTGAAGGATCTGAAAGAGGCAAGTTCGAACATTTCCCGTATAGCGGACGAACTGCAGACCAGCGTCATGTCCATCCGCATGCTGCCGGTCAAAACCGTATTCCAAAAATTCCCGCGCCTGGTGCGGGACCTCGCGCGATCCCAGGGAAAGGAAGTTCAGCTCGTCATCGAAGGAGAAGGCATCGAGCTGGACAAGACTATCCTGGAACAAATCGGCGATCCGCTGGTTCACGTGATCCGCAATGCTGTCGACCATGGTCTTGAGCCCCCGGAGGAACGCCGTGCAAAAGGGAAGAACGCGTCCGGACAAGTGACCCTACGAGCACTCCGTGAGGCGGGCGGTGTGACGATTGAGGTTACCGACGACGGGCGGGGGCTCGACGCCGGCGCTCTCAAGCGGAAAGCCGTCGAAAAAGGTTTGCTCACGCTGGAAGCCGCCGGGGGCATGAGCGACGAAGCTGCATTTCAATTGATATTCCTGCCTGGGTTATCGACTGCGGCGAAGGTCACCGACGTTTCTGGCCGCGGAGTGGGGATGGACGTCGTTCGGAGCAACGTTCGCAATCTGCAGGGTACCATCGCAATTCACTCGAAGCTGGGCCAAGGCACCAGCTTGCTGATCAAACTGCCCACCAGCCTCATGATTTCAAAAGGCATCTTACTGGAAGCCGGCGCCCAGCAATACATCCTGCCGTTGAGCAATATTCGCGACATGGTCAAGTTGCCGCAGGGAGAGGCGCACGAGTACCGGGGGTCCACGCTAGCGCAGGTCCGGGGAACGATCTATTCAATTTTCAACCTTTCGGAAATGTTGGGCCTGGCTCCCGCCAAAACCGCGGAGCTGTCGGTAGCAATCGTTGAAGCAGGCACGCTGAAGTACGGCCTGGTGGTCGACAAGTTTCTCACTGAAGTGGAGGTGTTGGTCAAACCTTTGGCGGGCGGGCTAGAGCAATGCAAGGAATTCCAAGGCGCCGCCATCATGGGAGACGGGCGAGTGGTGCTGGTCCTGAATGCGTTGGAATGCCACAGCTTAGATCGAACCGCATGCAGCTAGCTGACCCAGCAGAACGCCGGAACGGGGCCGGGAGTGCTTCCGAGGTCGAGGTGGCGAGCATTCAGAAGTAGGCAACGGCCATGCTTGCGCCGGACTTAAATAATCGAGGTGAAAAGTGTGCCGGGAAAGTAACGATATCGAGCGGGCCGGGCTGGTTGCAGCCGTGGAGCAGGCCGCGGATGGCATCGTCATCACCGGCATCGGCGGCAAAATCCAATACGTGAATCCAGCGTTCACGGCGATGACTGGATACAGCAGTGAGGAAGCCGTGGGGCAGTACACGCGCATCCTCAAATCGGGGCACCATCCAGCGGCGTTTTACGAGGAGCTTTGGAACACCATACGCTCCGGGCGGGTCTGGCACGGCGCGATGATCAACCGGCGCAAGGATGGAACCTTTTATCACGAGGAGATGCGTATCACTCCCGTGCTGGATGCGGATCGCGAAATCATCCGTTACATCGCGATCAAGCAGGACGCGACCGAGCGCCGGTCAGCCGAGGAAGCGCAACGGTTCCTGGCCGCGATTGTGGAAAGTTCAGAAGACGCCATCATCAGCCACACCCCCGCGGGTCTCATCCTTACTTGGAACGGTGCTGCGGAAAGGGTTTTTGGTTACTCCGCTGGTGAGATAATCGGCCAGCACGTCTCCCTACTGGTACCGCCCGAACGGCTGGCCGGGCTGGCGTATCTTACCGAGCAAGTACTCGAAGGCCATGCCGTCTCCCAATATGAGGGTGTGTACCTGCGCAAGGACCGACGAGGGGTCCACGTATCCGCTTCGCTGTGCCCTATCAAAAACTCAGCCGGTGAAGTGGTGGCCACTTCCTCCGTCATCCGCGACATCTCCGAACACCAGGAGGCCGAGCAAGCCTTACGCGAGGCCCGCGAGTTTGCTCAATCTATCGTCGATGCGTTTTCTTCTCACGTATGCGTATTGAACGAGGCAGGCACGATTATCGCTGTGAATCTGGCCTGGAACGAGTTTGCGGAAGCTAACCGGAGAGCGGACTTTGACGCGGTCCGGTCTGGGTCGCCGGTCCGCCACTGCTTGGGCGTGGGGGTCGACTACCTGGCGGTGTGCGACCGGGCGGTTGGCTCGGATGCCAGTGAGGCCTCTGAGTTTGCCGCCGGTATTCGGGACGTTTTGCATGGTGAACGCGAACAATACTCGAGGGAGTATGCATGCCATTCCCCTACTGAGCAGCGCTGGTTTATCTGTGGAGTCAGTCGATTCTTGAGTAATGGCCTCCCCCGAATTCTGATCGAGCACATCAATATTAGCGAGCGCAAGCGGGCGGAGGAGGCTCTGCGCGAGAGTGAAGAGCGCTTCCGTACCATGGCAGACGGTTGCCCGACGATGATGTGGGTGACCGACGCAGCGGGAGGAAATCAGTTCATCAACCGGGCCTATCGAGAATTCTGCGGGACAGCTTATGAACAGGTGGATTGGGGCAAGTGGCAGTTGCTGATTCATCCGGACGATGCGCCTGAGTACATAGGCGCGTTCGAGCGCGCGGTGCTGCAACATACCGCTTTCAGGGCCGAAGCGCGCGTGCGGCGTGCCGATGGCGAATGGCGATTACTCGGCTCCTACGCGACGCCGCGTTTATCCCCCGGTGGTGCATTCCTGGGCCACGTCGGCCTCAGTGCGGACATCACCGAGCGCAGGCAAGCTGAGGAAGCCTTGCGGAGCAGCGAAGAGAAATTTCGACAGTTGGCCGAAAATATTCGCGAAGTCTTTTGGATGATTTCCACGACAGCCAACGAGATTCTGTATATGAGCCCTGCGTATGAACAGATTTGGGGTCAGACCTGCGACAGCGTCTACCAAAACCCGCTGGCCTGGGTGGATTCGACCCACCCCGATGACATGGAACGCGTTCATGTAATGGTTGCGAAGCAAATGCAGGGAGAACGTGCCGAGACCGAATACCGCATACGAACACCGGGCGGGCAGGAGAAATGGATCCGCAGTCGAGCCTTTCCAATTCGCGGCCAAGACGGACAACTGGTCCGGATTGTGGGAATTGCCGAAGAGATCACCGAGCAGAAACGCCATGTGGAGGAGCTGATTCACGCTCGGGAAGGAGCCGATGCCGCCAATCGAGCCAAGAGCCGTTTCCTGGCCAACATGAGCCACGAAATCCGCACCCCCATGAATGGAGTCCTGGGCATGCTCCAACTCCTTGCGGACACCGACCTCACGCCGCAGCAGCGGCGATTCATAAATGTAGCTGAGAACAGCGGCCGGGCTCTCCTGGCGCTCATCGGCGGCATCCTGGACCTTTCCAAGATCGAGGCGCAGAAGATCACGCTTGAGAAGCGGAGCTTCGATCTGCACCATGCCATTGAGGAGGCCTCGGAGCCATTGCGCGTCCAGGCGAAGGCGAAGGGACTTCAGTTCCATTCGCGCGTATCGCCGGAGACTCCGCAGTTTCTGCGCGGCGATGTCCACCGCCTGCGCCAGGTGTTGACGAATTTCGTCGGCAATGCCATCAAGTTCACCGAGCGGGGAGAGGTAACGCTCTACACTGCACTCGAAAGCCAGGGCGACGGAACGGCAACCATCCGTTTCGCCGTTTCCGATACAGGGATCGGGATACGGCCCGAGCAGGTTGCCGCGCTCTTCTCGCCATTCGTTCAGGCCGACGCCTCCACCACGCGGAGGTACGGCGGCACAGGGCTCGGGCTGGCAATCTGCAAGCAGTTGGTCGAAATGATGGAGGGGGCCATCGGCGTGGATAGCCGGGAAGGCCGTGGTTCCACATTCTGGTTCACCGCGGTTCTTCAGCTAGAGTCCGCCGCCCAACAGCAGCTCCCGGGCGAACGGGAGGACGGGCGCTTGGGGACCCCACGTGGGATAGCCCCGATCAGAACTGACGCGCGCATCCTGGTGGCGGAAGACAATGCCACCAACCGGGAGGTAGTACTTGCGCAATTGCAGAAACTGGGCTGCAGAGCCGACGCAGTTTCGAACGGCGCCGAGGCTGTCGAAGCTCTACAGCACGGAGGCTACGACTTGGTGCTAATGGACTGCCAGATGCCGGTGATGGACGGCTTCGAAGCGACCCGTCGTATCCGCGAAACGATTCAGCCAGGCATTCCAATAATCGCCGTCACAGCCGACGCAATGTCGGGCGACCGCGATCGCTGTCTCAGTAAAGGGATGAACGATTATATTTCCAAACCAGTGGACCTGGGACAGCTGGCCGATGTGCTTGCCAGGTGGCTGCCCGTATCCGGCGCTGGTGATGCAACTCAAGCTCTCGCGCAGCGCGAAGGGGAGCAAACAGACGTCATTTTTAATATGGATGCACTGTTGCGCCGGCTGATGGGAGACCGGAAACTGGCCGGCACTATCGTCAAAGGGTTTCTCCAAGATGTCCCCTCCCAGTTGAACAATTTGCGCGCGCGGCTGGACCAGAATGATGCGCCCGGCGCCCGGAGGCAGGCGCACGCCCTCAAGGGAGCAGCGGCCACGGTTGCGGCAGAGTGTCTGCGTGGGACCGCATTCGAGATGGAACGGGCCGGCGCCGCCGGGCAGTTGGATCACTGCGGCGAGCTAATGCCCCAAGTGGTCGAGGAATTCGAACGCTTCAAGAGCACTCTGGTGCTGACCGGATGGGTATAGACCCCAATGACCACATTGGATCTAAAGGATGGCAAGCGATGATCGATCTTGAAGACGAGCTGGCTAAGGAATATCTGGCCGAGAGCCGCGAGCACCTGGCTACCATGGAGATGTGCCTTCTTTCAATCGAAAAGGGCGGACCGGCGATCGATGAGGAACTCGTAAATCGTGCCTTTCGGGCCGTGCATTCGATCAAAGGAGGAGCGGGTGTTTTCGATCTGGTGAACATCAGCGACCTCGCTCACCAGACGGAGAACGTGCTGGTGCTGATTCGCTCGCGTGAGATGGTTCCCACGCCGGAGCGAGTCCGCGCTCTGCTATTTGCCGCCGACAGGCTCCTTGAACTAATTGAGAATCCTGGCTTGAGCAACCAGGCCGACATCTCTGAAGTCATGGCCGCCTTAGCCAACCTGCTCGCAGATCCTCGTGCTTCCGCGGCCAAGGACAGTGCTTCCTCAGTCGGCCGGGCGGCGAAAGGCGGCAGGAATCTGCGGGCGCTTCTGGTGGAAGACGATTTCGCCAGCCGGCTTTTGCTGCAGACCTTTCTTTCCCGCTACGGGGAATGTCATATCGCTGTGAATGGGCGCGAAGCCGTAGAAGCTGTTCGCTCGGCATTGGAGCGAGGCGAAAGATACGATCTGATCTGCATGGACATCATGATGCCCGAAATGGATGGCCGCGAGGCCGTTCGGCGAGCACGGGCTCTGGAAGTAGAGCATGGCATTCTCTCAAGCTCCGGCGCGAAGATCATCATGACCACGGCCGTCGAGGATATGAAGGAAGTGATCCGATGCTTCCAGGAACTCTGCGACGCTTATCTCATGAAGCCTATCGATCTCGCCCAATTGCTCAGCCACATGAGGTCTTATCAACTGGTCCAGTAACCCGAATAGCCAGCCTGTCGCTTTTTCTTGACTTCGGGGGTGAATCAAACAACATATCATGACGTTGCGCCGTCGGTTCAGTGAATGTGTTCAATGCAAACGGAGCGGCCGAGACGCCAATTGGTTCGGTCAGGAAACGCATGGCGGACGTGCGCGCGAGCGGGATAAATGGCAAGTGTGCCAATCGCTAGAATGATCGTCGAAGAGGCTTTGGCATCCTAATCCCACTCATGGCTCAAAATTATGGGCCGCGCCACCTGCTTCCGAAGAACGTCTAACGCGTGGCGTGACGAGCCATGCGCGCTTTGAAGCCGCGCTGGAGAATTGTTCGCGATGCAAATGAACCTGCCGCGTCGGGCCCCTAACGCCAAGTTGGGACGACCTTCAAATTCAGAGTTACCGTAGACTCGGATGATCTCGATACCGCTCTTCTCCGGATTAAGCGCCAACGAAAGATGACCCAAGCTGCGTGCCTGGATTCTTCGCAACGTCTGCTCGCTAGCTGACTGGCCCATTCGGCGCGCGTCTTCACACGTTCGATGTGCCGTTCGACTGTGTCAAGTCCGACGTACCACATGGCCCACGCGAAATCCGTTTTCCTTGGCAAGCCTAGCCTGCTCGAAGGTGATCGTGCTGCGAAGTAAGCCTGCGGCTTTTTTAAAGAGAGACGGGTTGTTCATCCGGAACCGGACTAAGCCGCGCAGAATCGGGAGCCAAACGATGAACACTCCGCAGGCGCTCGATTTCCGTTAGCATTTGTGGCATGCTGATCGGCTTGCTGATGTACCCGTCCATCCCCGCTGCCAAACAGGTTTCCCGATCGCCGGAAAGGGCGTGCGCTGTCACTGCAACGATGGGAATCCGTTCCCCTGCCCGCTCACTCCGCCGAATAGCCGCAGTGGCTTCAAAACCATCCATGTCCGGCATCTGGACATCCATCAAAACCAAGTCGAAGCGCTGCTCCTGCAGATTGCACACTGCCTCGCGCCCGGTCCTGACAGCCACGACACAATAGCCCAGGTTCTCGAGCATTCGGCGCGCCACTAGCTGGTTAACCGCATTGTCCTCCGCCAACAGGATCCGGAAGCCGGATGTTTTCCCCGGCAATAGGGCCCGCGGAGACAAATTCGGAGGATTGGTTGCCTCGCCTTCGCACGCGACGGCTACCTTAATGGATTCGATTAGCTGTCCATGGGAAACCGGCTTGGTAAGACAAGCGACCACGCCGAGCGCTCGGCAGCGCGCCGTATCGTCTCGCTGACCGGCGGAGGTGAGCATCAGCATCGTCGTCCCAGAAAGGGCTTCGATCTGGCGAATCTGTTCGACTAACGCAAACCCGTCCACTTCCGGCATATGGCAATCTATGAGGGCGAGCGGGAAAGCAGCCGAAGTTCCCGCCACATTCTTCAATTCACACAGGGCCTCGGGGGCACTCGCCGCCAGGACTGGCTTCATTCCCTCGGCGGCGACCATATCCGAAAGAATGCGGCGGTTCGAGCTGTTGTCGTCCACAATGAGTATTCGTAAGCCGTCGAATCGAACCGCGTGAATAGGTTCATCCTTCTCCCCGGTTTGAGCGATGGGCGCTTCCAATGTGAAATGGAAACAACTGCCGGCTCCCTCTTTGCTTTCTACCCAGATTTTTCCACCCATCATCTGCACCAGGCGGCTGGAAATGGTTAGCCCCAATCCAGTTCCGCCAAACTGGCGAGTGGTTGCGGTATCAGCCTGTGCGAACGCCTCAAAAATAGTTTTCTGTTTGTTTTGCGCGATGCCAATGCCAGTATCGCGCACTGAGAAATGTAATTTTGCGCGCCCGTCTTCGATGCCATCCAGCCCCACGCTCAGCTCTACTTCTCCGTTGTTCGTGAACTTAAGCGCGTTCCCGAGCAGGTTGACAATGATTTGAGTCAACCTGGTTGGATCGGCGATGACGCTTTCCGGTACTTCAGGGTTGACCACGAATAGCAGTTCAAGATTCTTTCCGGCAGCTCGCACCGCCAACAGTTTAACGATTTTGGTCAAGCAATCCCGCAACCGAAACGGTATGGGATCCAGATCCAGCTTGCCTGCCTCAATCTTGGAGAAATCGAGAATATCGTTGATGATCGTCAACAGAAGGTCCGCCGAAGACTTTGCCATTTCGATAAGTTCTCGTTGCTCGTCGGGGAGATCGGTGGTGGCAAGCGCCAACTCTGTCATACCCAGAACACCATTCATGGGCGTACGAATTTCGTGGCTCATGTTTGCCAGGAACTCACTCTTAGCCCGGTTCGCCGCGTCGGCTATGTCTTTGAGACGTGAAGCCTCATCGAGTTGTTTGGCTATTAGAGCTAGCTGATTCCGGATAACCTCAGTCTGCTGCTGCACGCGCCGCCGCATCAAAACACCCCATGACAGCACCACTGCCGTGATGCTCAACACACCAGCCAGCGCAAGCAAAATACGGTCCGCTGTCAACCAGGACGGTTCATGGATCACAATCAGGTCTTGGGGAGAGCGCAAAAGTAGCTTGAACGACTCGGGGACTGAGAAGCCGTTGGTACGACGCAGCGAAGATGTTAGCTCGCGGTTGGCCCGCACAGAACAGATGCCCGAGATGCGTACGACGGTGCCCTCTCTTAGGTTGGGCGCCGAATGTTGCGGCAGAATTGCCGAAAAGACGAATTCCCCCGCCGAGAACAGCAGCGTCGGCTCGGTCGCCGATTGATCCTTCCCAATCAACTCGCCAGTCACTTGCACCAATTGCCCGTCGTGGTCACCACTCAACGCCTCCGCTGGGGTTAGTGCCAACGGCCGTTCCCATCGCGAGCCGCCCGCCTTCCGGAAGATCGCGTCTTTCAAGATCGGTCGAAAGTCACCCGCGACTGCAAACCCGGCTACGTCAATCACATCGCCGAGCTTGACGGGATTCGTTTGTCTGGTGTCCGCGCATAACCCCTGTGTGTCATCTTGAATGCAAATCTTTCTGCCCGGCCAGAACAGCGTCACCCGCCCGCGCGCGCGGACGCGGTGTCGAAACGCAAGATTTGGGTCAAAGCGCAGCAGGGTGTCCACAGCTCTTAGAGGCAGCCGGAACGGGTCGGCAGGCGGGGGTTCTTCAATCTCTACGGTTCGCATGCTTCCCAAGAACAGATGGAATCCCGTCAATTGCCGCATCCGGTTGAACTCAGGACCCACATTGCCGCGCAGCCGGATCTTGGCATCCACCAAGCCGTCATACAGTGAGCCCGACGACTCGTCTGCTGCCACAACGGGGACGTCGCCTTCGCCCGTTGTCAACTCAAGAAGAGCGGAGAATCCATCCGCGTTCCGAACCGACCGAACCACACCTTCCAGTTCCACCCAACGGCCGTCCTCCGATCCGGTCATCACCTGGGAAATGCCAATCCTCGGCGCGTGTGCCGGAAGTTCGGACTCCCCAATGATTGTGATCTCCGGCTTCGCAACTATTGGAGCAAAGTCTCCCGGGGCGCTCACGCCAGTCAGGTCGACAAGCATGCCCTGGCGAACTGCGAAGACCCGCGACGAGGGTATCGCCACGTAGACGTCCCCGCTCGAATCGTGCAGAAACATCGACGCGGTCCTCGCCTGCCCGTTCTGATCGAAATAAGTGACCACCCCGCGCAAGTGAACGGGATAGCCGCGTCGCGATTCGGCAAGACTCAGGCTATGTGCATCGTGCGCCGTAGTAAGCGTGGGAAGCCGGTTTTGAGAAGTCTGCGCTCCAACGTAAGCGCCTGAAAGCAGGGCTACTAACAAAAAGGTGACCCGACCAGGGGCCCTGCCGTCGAAAGCGAGCAGCGGCGGCAATTTCCAACAACTTCGCATCTCAATGGAGGCAAAAACCTCCGAAGTCCTTATCGACTCAGAGATGGGAATGTCCGGTAAATCGTAAAAGGTAGCGAATGACGAACCTATGGAAGCGACTCAGAAAAGCGCAGAAGTACCTGCGGGTAATCTACTTGTTTATCGGACAGGTGCCCAACATTCTCAGATGGTCCATCCTTTTGTCAATGTTGCCAGCGGCTTCCTTCTCGTCTCCCTATCGGTGAGCACGGTCCTTCCAACGAAAAGTGACGCGTTCCTGCATGTGTTGCCCAAGGGCTTCGTGAGAATCCGGTATTTTGGTTTTCTGGCGAACCGATTCCGGGCGCATTGCCTGCCGCTCTGCCAGCAACTGCTGGCGGGCCAATCAATGGCGCGATGCAACGCCTCTCTGGTTTGCCGGTTTAGGTGATGCCGGCTCTGAAGGTACCAGTTGTACGCTTCGAAGTTATCGTTGCTTTTAGCCCACGCCGCCCGGGGCCGGCCAGTGGTGCTGGCGAGTAACATCTTGGCAATCTCCCCGGCTATCTCGCCTTGAACGGCAAATACGTCGTCAGGATTGGTCGTAGCGGCGGGACCAAACCTGGTATCCATCCGTTGTGTTGACGAGCTGAACCGTCACCCGCAGAACTTCTCCGGACTTACGAACGCTGCCTTCCAGCACAAATCCCACGTTCAAGGCGCGGCCGACTTCTCGAACATCGGAGTTCTTGTGCTTGAACGCGAAAGCGGAAGTGCGGGCGACCACGCGAATTCCCGCTATGGATGATAGGGCGTGAATGATTTCTTCGGTCAGACCGTCACTGAAGTACTCCTCCGGCTCCGGGCTTAGATTCGAGAATGGAAGAACCGCTATCGCACATTCGGTCGAGGGCTCCGCCGGTGCTTCGCAAAAGACTGGCGTGTAGCTTCCCTTCGGAACGTCGATAATGAGCGGGTCCAATGCACCTTCCGACGCGTAATATTCCCTGAGCTTTACCCGCAAGCGCATAGCATCCACGCGAACGACCGCGCTTATTCACGGATCGAACTTTTGACCAAACGCGTATAGCTCGATGCCGACGATCATCTCCTTCAGAGGTTCGGTGGGCGAGGAGACGGTGTGCTCGACGATAAATTCCAGAAAACGCCGCAGGCGTTCCGCCTTTTGGAAGGCGGCGCTTTCGAGCACCCTGCGCAACTGTGAGCGAATTTGTTCCCGTGATGCCGGCCCCATCTATAATCGCAATTCTATAGCACCATATTGGCGGTTGTCGGCAGGTGGCTCTTCACGGTGACGACGGCAGAGGCAATATCACCTCTAGCTAGGTGGGTATGGTTATCGGCCGAACAGTTTGGGGAGGCCCAACAAAGCCCGTCCAGCGCGTCTCTTCATGGATGGATGAGTCAGCCACGGGTCGTAATTGTTGGGGGAGGTTTTGGAGGCTTGGCGGCCGCACGGGCTCTTAAGAACACTCCGGCAGAAGTCGTCTTGATTGACCGCAACAATCATCACGTGTTTCAGCCGCTCCTCTACCAAGTGGCGACCACGGTGTTGACTCCCGGCCAAATAGGCTCGCCAATCCGCGGCATTCTAAGGAAACAGCAGAACACGGTGGTGATCCTCGGCGAAGTTACGGGTGTGGACAAAGACGCGAAGCTTGTCATCGCCAACTCCGCCGACCGCGTAGGGGTACCGCTTGCGTACGATTTCTTGATCCTGGCGACGGGCGCAACTCACAGTTACTTCGGACACAATGAATTCGAAGAATTTGCCCCGGGTTTGAAAAGCCTGGCCGACGCGGAAGCGGTTCGAAATAAAGTTTTACAGGCGTTCGAGCAGGCCGAAGCCGAGGAAGATCCCAGTCGTCATCGCGACCTCCTGACGTTTGTCCTGGTAGGAGCAGGCCCCACTGGAGTGGAAATGGCCGGCGCGATCGCCGTAATGGTCCACGGCACCCTCAAATCGGAATTCCGGCGTATCGATCCGGCATCCGCAAGAGTTGTACTGCTGGACAGGGGGCACAGAGTGTTGGGCACTTTCTCAGAAGCCCTCTCGCGCGCGGCCCAACAACGTTTGGAGAAACTCGGTGTAGAAGTACGGCTGGGACAAGGCGCCGATCAAATCGATCATGAGGGAGTCATCGTAGCGGGCGAGCGTATTTCAAGCAAAACTGTGATCTGGACCGCCGGCGTCACTCCCTCACCGGCAGGCAAGTGGCTGAATGTTGAGACAGACCGCGCGGGACGAGTTCGTATCCAACCGGACCTATCGGTACCGGGTCATCCGGAAATCTTTGTGGTGGGCGATACCTCCTCGCTCGATCAGGATGGTAAAACGTTGCCCGGCGTCGCCCAGGTAGCTATTCAAGAAGGGCGCTACGCCGGTAAATTAATTAACCGCCGTCTCGCCGGCAAGCCGATGCCTCGGCCGTTCCGCTACTTCGACAAAGGCAACATGGCGGTAGTCGGCAAGGGTTACGCTGTTCTTGAAAGCGGCAAGATTCAGGTAAGCGGCGGCATCGCGTGGCTCGCATGGGCCGCGGTACACCTCCAGTTCCTGGCGGAGTCCAATCTTCGCGTTAGCGTCTTTTTGCAGTGGGTGTGGACCTATCTTACGGGACAGCGGGGTGACCGGCTCATCGTGAATCACTATGGCGTCGAACGAGCGAAGCCACCTGCCGAGGAATTGGGATTAAAACAGAGCCCTGCAAGCAAGTGACCTCACCAATGTAGTAGATCAGTTTCAGAAATGTGGGGCAGGTTGGTAACCCGATGCAGGTTGCCGTCCTACCCATCAAAACTGACACACTACACAAACGAGAGCACCACGCGGACCGAACGCTGGAATAAGTGGAACTGACTCTATTGCGGCACGCTGACCAGTGGCCGGGCCATTGCCGTGTCCGAGGAATGTCGAGAGTTGGGCAATTGACGAAGGCTCAGGAATAAAACGCGGGCGTGGGCCACTCGTAAGCCGCTGAAACAATAAGCAATAGTTTGCGAGGAAGGTTGGTTGCGCGAGTGCCCTAGGTAAGGCTCAGCCGAAGATGGGCTGAACCTCAATGACCAATGAGCCAATCGCAAGCAAAAGACTCCTCCATGAAGAGTCGGTGACGAACAAGTTTCTGGAAGCGCCGAACGAAGATTCGTTCGCTGACATTTTTAAGATCTTTACAACGCAACTTGTCGCCTTCTTTCGGACGCGCGGTTGCGAACCGGCCCTGGCCGAAGACCTGGCCCAAGAGGTGATGCTGACCGTTTACCGCAAGGCTACGCAACTTCGCGACCGCGCACTATTTCGCGCCTGGCTATTCAGAATCGCCCGTAACGTTCTCTGCCACCACTATGGAAAGCAGTCGCGGGAAGTGGACACGGTGCACCTGGCAGATGTCCCCGATAGCTTGGTCGCGGCCACCCACAAGTCCGCCGCGACTCCAGCGTTCGAGTTCATGCACTGGATGGCATTTTTGGATTCGCGCGAGCGGGAAGTCATGACCCTGCGCTTCATCGAGCAGTGGGAATACCACGAGATCGCGGCGGCCCAGGCTATTCCGATCGGAACGGTGCAGTGGAGGGTTTTTAACGCAAAGAAGAAGCTTGCGCCGTATTTGAAGACGCGCCAGGACATTCCGCGGAAGTGCTGCATGACTCAGATTGGAGGGGTCGGACTGTAGGCCATGCGAACACTATTCTTGAATCCACCTTCGTTCGAGGGCTTCGACGGAGGCGCCAGCTCGCGGTGGCCCGCCACCCGTGAAATTGAGTCCTACTGGTACCCGGTGTGGCTTTGTTACCCCGCTGGAATGCTCGCTGACAGTAAAGTTGTGGACGCCCCGCCGCACAAGATAACGGTGATGCAGACCGTCGAGATGGCAGCAGATTTCGAGCTTTTGGTGTTATTCACGTCCAGCGTGGGTTTCCGCGTCGATCTGAAGATCGCTGAAATGATGAAGGACGCCAACTCAAAGCTAAAGGTGGCATTTGTCGGACCACCGGTTACGATCGAGCCTGAGAAGGCGCTTCGGAACACTGCCGTCGACTTTATCGTGCGCCGCGAATTCGATTATCAGATCGCCCGTTACGCCACTGGTACGCCTATCGAGGAATTGCCGGGAGTGAGCTTTCGGAAAAATGGTGGCATCATACACAATCCCGAGGGCGGGGTTATAGAGAATCTGGACGAGTTGCCTTGGGTGACCAAGACCTACAAGCGCGACCTCGACATAACACGCTACAACGTTCCGTTCCTGCATCATCCGTACATTTCCTTGTACACCTCGCGCGGATGCCCCGCGATGTGCACTTTCTGTCTCTGGCCCCAAACGCATTCCGGACACCGGTGGCGCCTGCGTTCGAGCGATGACGTTGCGGCCGAGGTTCGCTATGCTATCGGAGCCTTTCCGGAGGTCAAGGAAATCTTTTTCGATGACGACACCTTCAATTACCGGAAAGCCCGTACGCTGGAGTTGTGTGCGAAACTCAAGTCTCTCAAATTTACCTGGTCTTGCACTTCGCGCGTGACAACGGACTACGAAACGCTCAAGGCGATGAAAGAAGCAGGTTGCCGCCTGCTGATTGTCGGATATGAATCCGGCGATCCGCGGATCCTGAAAAACATCAAGAAGGGCGCGACCATCGAAATGGCTCTGCGATTCACTGAGAATTGCAAAAAGCTGGGCCTTGTAATCCACGGCGATTTCATCGTCGGGTTACCAGGGGAGACGCGGGAGACGATTCAGAAGACGATTGACTTTGCAAAACGCCTGGACACGGAAACGATCCAAGTATCCATCGCCCACGCACTCCCCGGCACGGAACTCCACCAGTACGGCACGGAGAACGGACTGATCAATCTATCCATGGGCGACGAGGCAGGCCATCAGCTCCCAAATATTACGTACCCCGGGCTGGATGAAGCGGAACTGGTGGATGCGGTCGAGCGCTTCTATGGCGAATACTATTTCCGGCCGCGGGTAGTCTGGCGGGTGGTCCGCCGAGCGATTTTCAATTCTCACGAGCGGCGCCGGCTAGGCAAGGAAGCTCGCGAGTATCTGTCTTTACGTTCCAAGCGTAAACGCTTCGTGGACGACCAGCGCAAGGCCGTCGCAGCCAGCGCGGCGACCGAATAGGCATTCACCTTCCCCGCCGTTGTGGCAAGAATCCAGGCGTCCGCCCACCGTTAGCTCGATTTACCTCCAAGCTAGCCGGACACGTGGTCCTAAGCTCGGGCGTACCGCTCGCTATTCGGCCTCGATCCGCTCAGAGCGTAGAACATGATGTACAGGTAGCAGATCACCGGAAGCCAAAACCCGTGGTGGATCCCAAAAGTGTCGGCGATTACGCCCTGCAGCACCGGTAGAATTGCACCGCCCACGATGGCCATATTCAGGATGCCTGACCCATTTCCAGTCAAAGGACCGAGCTCAGCTACTCCCAGGCTGAAAATTGTTGGGAACATGATCGAATTGAAGAATCCGACGGCGAGAATGCTCCACATCGCCGTGTGTCCACGCACCAGCATGGAAACACAGACCAGTGTTGCCGCGGCCATCGCACAGATGGCAAGCAGATGTCCGGCCTTGAACCGCCGTAGAAGCCCCGCACCCAGAAACCGCCCGATCATCGCGCCGCCCCAGTAGAAGGAAACAAAACCTGCCGCGGTCTTAGCGGAGAGGCCCGCAATCTCGGGCAAACCGAAATAGTTCACCAGAAAGCTTCCGATGGAAACTTCCGCGCCCACGTAGCTGAAAATGCCAATAGCCCCTAGCAGGAGATTGGGATGCCTCCAGATCGAATCGCTATGCTTCTCCGCAGGCCGCTGCCCCGCGGCGTCGATCGTTGGAAGTTTGGAAGTTCCGATCAAAACCGCCAACAACAAAAGTGCTATGCAGATCACCGTGTAAGGCATTTTGACCGACGCTGCTTGTTGCACGCGGTATACCTGCAGAGCTTGCGGCGGTAGCTGCCGCAGCTGTTCCATAGCGAGCGGCGCCGCGCTCAGGATTAGCAGCCCACCGATTTTCGGCGCGATGGTGGTGCCGAGCGAGTTGAAAGCCTGGGTCAGGTCCAACCGGCTCGAAGCCGTTTCTGGTGTTCCTAACAAATCGACATACGGATTGGCCGCCACCTGAAGACCGGTGATTCCCGCGGCGAGGACAATGAGTGCCGTTAAGAACAGCGGGTATGAAGCAGCGGATGCGGCCGGCAGAAACAGAAATGCTCCCAACGCCATGGTCGCGAGGCCGATCACCATAGTCCTCTGGTACCCGATCGCGTTCACGATCTTCGACCACGGCATCGAGAATAAGAAGTAGGCGGAAAAGAAAGCGAACTGGACCAACATTACTCCCGCATAACTCAGGTCGAAGATCGACTTGAGGTGGGGCACCAAAATGTCATTCAGGCAGGTCAGAAACCCCCACATGAAGAACAGTGTGGTGACGATGGTCAGAGGGCGTGCGTAATTCGGTGTCGCCGCGATAGGCTGGATACTCTGCGCAGGGCCAGCATTAGTAGTGCCTTCTCGAGTTCCCATTTCTCCTCACCTCACTTCAAGCTAGTGGCTAGAACCACGTTTCGCCCTGCACTCCGTACGTAAGACCGCTCGTTCTGTTCATAAATGGCACTCCCCCCACTAGGCCACGGAATGCGTCCGACCAGCTGGCATAGGTCAGGAACGCGCGTATTACGGGCCGGCTGAAAAACTTTCTGCCTACTCCTATCTGAGGCGCTATAGTGAACTTGCGGAGCCAGCCATCGTACGGACCGATCGGGCTATCGGCCTGATTCATGCAGCCAGCCAAGCAATGTGTGTGATCAAACCCGCCCTCGAGCGCCAGCGAGATATATTTCGTGAAGAAAATCTCCGGTCTCGCGCCAAACGACACCCATTCGTCCCACGGGTGCAGCGGGTTTCCATCTTTGGTCCGCTGGAAGACGAAGATTGGCATCATGGCGAATCGGTCGTTCGGTTGAAAGACCACTTGTTCCGTGACGAGAAGCTGTCTGGATTGGTCGATGAACGGGGTCGGGGTCGCGATGGTGGTGCCGTTTCCGGGATTACTGAAGTTGCTGGCCGCCCCGGTTCCGTACTGGGCGGAAAGGGTGTGATAGCCGCCGTGCCACTCCAGGCGTTGGTGTCGGAACCCGAACGCGTATCCGTCGGTAGTAGGAACTGTGGTTGGACTTGTTGCACCGGTTAGTGTGCTTACGCTGGATAACGTGCCGCCTTTCGACGTAGCATAATCGAACCAAACACCCCAAAGACCCGCCGGGCCCTTCATGTCATACAAGCGGACGTCGATGTTGCTCTTTGCGAGATTCCCGTTTTGTGTAACAATGTCGGGCCGGGCTGCGTTTACGAAGGCCACAGCCAGTTTGCCGATTCCAACATGCAGGTCTTCGACGCCCGCCCCGTAGCCGCTCATGTCCAGCGGGTAGAAATCGTCGATATCAATGTGTTGCCTCCGATAGTATCTTTCGCCTGCCCAAAACTTGGCATCCGGCTGGCTTTCAAAAATGTTCCCGGCCTGAACGAAGGCTTCACGGAAGCGGAACTGATCGTTACCGACACCGTTGGGAAAACTTGCAGAGTTGGCGGAGTTCGAGGTGTTGGCCTCTATCATGAACTCGGTTTTCATCCACGCTTTGTCAATAATGTGATCCGGGTTCAGCCAGTTGTTGACGAAGATCAATTCCGCATAAGTTTCCGCTTCGTTTCCCAAGCGGTATTTCGCGTCGGCCCCCGGGGCTTCGAAGGCAACCTGCTGACCACCCGCGCTGTTAAGCCCGTAACCCGAGCGAAAATATCCGTGGAATTCGAAGGAGCTCACTTGTTGCTGCAGCTTCGCAATCTCCTGATCCGCCTCTTGCAGCAGATCATATTCGGGCTCCGAGGGCAGGTCGCCTTGATATTTCGCCCCAACGTCATTTGCATTTCCAAGGACGGCTTTTTTGGCTGCTTGTTCGGCAGCTAGCTCTACTGCGGAGATCGTTCCCGCCTTTGCTTTTTCGTTCGACTCTTTCTCTTTTTCGATCTGCTGCTCCAGTCGAGCGATGCGCTGCTCAAGGTCGCGGGTGGTCTGCTCATACTGCTGTTTCAGTTGTTGAAGCTGCTGTTCGAGAGAATCAGTCTGTTGGGCTGAAGCGGTGCAGGTTACCCAAGCCACGATGGCCACTGAGCACAGCAGCTGCTTTGCGATCAATGAATTGCCTCCCAGCCCACTCCCTTAGCGACTCAATCGAAAAACGTGCCGTTTGAGAAGAGGAGGTGGCGGAGCGTTTTGTTGGCCTCGCCCGGCAACATTCGTGAGTTGCAGAAACGTAGTGGAAAGAGCCGTGATCCTCGGTGATGGCAAACCTTCTCGATTGACGAAACATGGTTGCAGCAAACCTGGTTGCAGCCAAGCTGGTTGCAGCCCGAAACTCGCCGCACGTCCAAAGCGCCGGTTGGCTCTGGGTTCAGTCCTCCTGAATAAGAAACGGGAGAATATTGAGGCCGCTCTGGCGGAGAGCCGGGAGAGGATTTCAGGTCCTGCAGGGGCGGCAGGGAAGCTTGGAATGCCACGAACAACACTCGAATCGAGGATCGAAAGCCTGCGAATCAACAAACACCAGTTCAAGTGTGCGTAGAATGGACCACACGAAAGTGGTATGTGACGCAACAGAAAAAGTGTTACACCAATACCCCTCAATCTCGGGATG
>Ga0116135_1000141_pt1 | contig 36262 bp, 29 predicted proteins | sample June2015DPH_20_1_FD_89738 | JGI IMG/M metagenome (GOLD analysis project Ga0116135, IMG submission 89738) | Peatland microbial communities from SPRUCE experiment site at the Marcell Experimental Forest, Minnesota, USA - June2015DPH_20_10 | ecosystem: Environmental > Terrestrial > Soil > Wetlands... | reverse complement strand
CCAGGCTCACTCGCGACTTCGATCCAACCGCCGTGCTGCAATACAATCCCATACACGGTCGCCAGCCCAAGGCCAGTTCCCTGGCCGATGGCTTTGGTAGTGAAGAACGGTTCGAAAATGTGACGGCGCGTTTCCTCATCCATGCCAACGCCATTGTCGGTAACAAGCAAAGCGACGTAGGTGCCAGCATGCCGAACACCATCATTGTCGGCATACTCGGAGTCCCGTTGCACAGTTCGTGTTTCAACGCTCAGCTTGCCTCCGCCGGGCATGGCATCGCGGGCATTTACCACCAGATTCATCAACACCTGCGTCAGCTGTCCGGCATCGCCATTGACCGGGCAACCGGAAGGGTGGAACGTGAATGTCAGCTCGATATCCTCGGCGATGAGACGGCGGAGAATGTCTATCATGTCGCCGATCACTACGTTGAGATGGATGAGATGCTGCTCGGTGTGCTGCTTTCTGCTGAAGGCCAACAGTTGTGAGGTAAGGAGAGCGGCTTGGTCGCCGGCGCGCTGAATTTCGGCGAGCTTGGCGCAGAGCTGATGGCCGGGGCTGAGTTTGTCTTGAGCCAACTTCGCGTAACCAACGATGACGGTGAGCAGGTTATTGAAATCGTGCGCGATGCCGCCGGCGAGCCGGCCGATTGCCTCCATCTTTTGCGCGTGCCGAAGTTGTTCATCCAGCCGTTTGTAGCCGGCAATGAGGCGCCCAACGCGCGCCAGCATGTCTTCTGGCGTGACGGCGCCGGGCGAATTTTGAGCGTGGCTATCGGCGACGGCTTGGACTCCGAGCTCGTCATCGGCCTGCGTCATCAATTGCGCGATCTGATCGTATAGACGCGCGAGTTCCTGGTTTGCGGATCGCAATTGTTGATTCGCTTTGGCGAGTTCTTGGGCGCGAAGAAAAACTTCGGATTCCATTTGCTCGGCTCGAACGCGGAGGGCCTCGGTCATCTTTTCGCGCTCTTGGCCGGCCTGTTTGAGGCGAACGAAATCGGTAACGTCTTCCACGCGGTGAATTATAAATTTCAGCCGGCCGTCGGGATCATTCACGGGCGAATTCAGCGGACTCCAGTGCCGCTCTTCAAAGCCGCCTCCCTCAGATTCGGGCCGCCGTATATCGTATTTCTGGATCGCCATAGCGTCGGGACGCACGAATTGCTTGACTCGTTCGAGCGAGGCGCGCAGATTGCGAACACCTGTGGCTTCCGCGTCTTTGGGGTTGTCGGGAAAAACCTCGAAGATTCCACGGCCTAGTATGTCCTGCCGCGTGGTCATGGTGGCTTCGAGGTATAAATCGGTCACCGCGACGATGCGGAATTCCGGCGTCAGGACGAGGTACAGTCCGGGGGCGTTTTCGAAAAGTGCCCGGAAATCGAGAGTGGGGAGCGGATCGCCGGTTTCGTTAGGTGAACTTGAGGACGGGATCGCCAATCTGGACCTACTCAATTCGGTTTTCGATACTGTCGAAACCGATCCGCGCGGGACTTCACCAAGGCCCGGACACGGTCAGAATCTTTGATTGATTATATCAACGGCACATAGAGGATCAGCCCAGCGCGCCCAGGTCGGTAGTCCGCTAGGTTCTGCGCTGACGCGCTTACGGGATGGGGCTCTCCTCGTTGCGCGTTTTCCCAGAAGACGCGCAAGGCAACCTCGATCTTTCTCAGCGTTTTGGTGGCGCCGCAAGTCCCGCCCCGGTGCCTCTTCCAAGCCCCACGACTAGTCATTAAGTTGGCGTCTAAACCTTATGTCTTACCTTTTGCAATTGACTTTATGTTAGGCATCGTGCTAGTATCCTTGCATGGTTGAAATTAATGAACTTAGCGAATTAATAAAGGCCCTTATGGCGGATCATGACTCGCTTGTTCAACAACGCGAGATAGCTCGCCAGCAAGAAGACGCGTTTAGGAAGCAAGGGGAGGAATTGGATCGTAAACTTCACGGACTCAAACAAACCCTGCAAGGCCTTTCGCTCTACTCGACGGCCAAGAATGAGCCGCTGGAACTGACGAAGACGCTTCCTGGAATTGCTGACTTTCTGAAGAGCATGACGATTCCTTCTGAACTCACCAAGCCTCGAATAGCGGCGAAGACGCTGACCGAGTGCTGCCGTGAGATTCTCGTCAACACTGGCGAGTGGATGTCTGCCATGCAAGTACGCCAGTCTCTTCACGCTGCCGGATTCGATTTTTCTGAATACAAATCGAACCCCTTGTCTTCGATCCACACAACTCTTAAGAGAATTTCGGAGGCCGAGCAAGCGTGGACATGCACCGTTGGAAATGACACGTTGTACCGATGGCGAAGAGATGGCGAGGTTGCTTCTCCGCCTCCGCCTCCACCTCAGTCCTACGGCGCTCCAAATTCTCTGGCAAATCAGATCGCCAGCGGAATGCTTAAAACGAAGGGGAAGAAGTGATTTTTTGCGGCGCGGCCGCTGCTCCAGCGGGAACGCGACTTCGTGAACAGGCGTGATGAAGATTCGTGACGTCATTAAAGGTATCGAAGCGGACGGGTGGTATATGGTCCGCCAAGTTGGAAGTCATCGGCAATATAAGCACGCAACGAAATCGGGAAAGGTCACTGTGGCGGGGCATCCCTCAACGGATCTGCCGCCAAAGACGCTCAAGAGCATTCTGCGGCAGGCGGGCTTGGAAAACTAAAGCACTGCTGTTGGTGTTGTAATAGCAGTTGATGGAGTATCTCGTCATTTACGAAAAAGGACCTACGTCCTGGGGTGCTTATGTGCCCGATCTGCCCGGGTGTGTTGCGGCTGGGGAGACCCAGGAAGAGGTTCGTAAACTGATCGAGGGCGCGATCGATCTTCATCTGCGTGGAATGCGCGAGGATGGTGAACCCATCCCTGAACCTACGGCAGTTGCGGCGGGCTTCGTCGATACCGCGAGGCTGATTGGCCGGTCTGGCTAAAATCCGATTCCCGGTTTACTTCCTCGGGAACGAAAACTCACCCCCGGGGTCCGTTTGCTTGAGCGCCTTCACCTGGCCGTTTTCCATTACGAATTCGAAAATCAGGTCGGAGAATTGGGGCGTGCGGAATCGAAGGCCCTTCACTTGATTGAGGGGCAGCGGGGGGGAGCCGGGCTCGATGATGGCCAGGCCGCTATTTTCCTGATATTTCACTTGGACCTTGACGCCCGTGGGCGTTTCGTAGCTGCCGGCTAGTTGAGAGAGGAGCTTGGGGTCCAAGGTCTCGGGTTTTCGCGTGAAGACTGCCTCGGCTTCATCCAGCGACATGAGAGCTTGCTCCACATCCCCTTGCGGATTGGTGCGGAAGTTCACGGACCACTTGCCGTCCTCCTCGTCGTCGGGAGTGTCAAAACGATCGTAGTGGAAGTGCGTCATCGGCATTTTGATCTTGTGGAAGTCGAACTGGAGCTGATTGTCTTTCAGCGCGATTTTCATTACACCGTAGGCGGGATTTTCATAATCGCCGGCGTAATCGGCCAGCGGATGCGAGGGGTGGGTGTTCGGCACACGATCCTCACCGGCTTTTTTGCGCGCTTCCGTGCCGGCCTGTTTGCCCTTTAGGCGGATGTCGAGCACGCGCTGTATCCAAGGTGTTTCATCCATCCCCAGCAGCCGTTCGTAGACGTTATATGTCACCAGGTTGTAGAGCGGCGCGGTGTGATTTCCAATCACGAATACCAGCACTCCGATGTGTTCTTTCGGCATGAATGACACTTGCGTGTGGAACCCGGGAAGATCGCCACCGTGGAACGTAATCAGGCGCCCGCGGTAAACGGTGGTTTGGCGTCCCATGCCGTAGGCGGCGTTAAGTGATTCCCACCAGCCGCGCTGCTCGGCGGCCGTATTCGGGAGGGCGATGGCGGGCTGCAGCGTCTGATTCAGCACATCGGAAGGAAGCACGTGCTTGCCTTGATATTGGCCATCATTCATCAGCGCGATCAGCCAGTGCGACATATCGTTGATGTTCGACACAATGGCTCCGCAGGGCGCGACGCCCGTGATGTCTTCGTAATAAGGAATTTTGTAGAGTTCGAACGAATCGCGCTTCTCTGTGAAGCCCGCGCCATGCTCGGGCTGCTTCAGCATATCGGCGATGCTGTAACTGGTGGAATGCATGTCCAGCGGATCCAGAATCCGGTCGCGCACGAACTGTTCCCAGGTCTTTCCGGACTGCAGCTCGATCATATAACCGACCGCCGCATACATCAGGTTGTTGTAGAGGAACGTGGTGCGCATGGGCTCCTGTGGCTCCAGATACTTCAGCCGGTCGAACAGCTCCTTGCGCGTAAAATCGGATTTATACCAGATGGTGTCGTGCCGGGTGATTCCGGTACGGTGTGACAGCATATCGCGCAGGGTGACAGAGTTATTCAGCTGCTCATTGTAGAAACGGAGGGAAGGCACCGACTCGCGGACCGGCTTGTCCCATGTTAATTTGCCTTCTTCCACCAGCATGCCGGCTGAGATCGCCGTAAACAGCTTGGTGTTCGACGCGATGGGGCAGACAGTCGCGGGTGTGAACGGAAGCTTGTTTTCGTAGTCGCGGTAGCCGTAGCCCTTGGCGAAAACCAGCTTGTCGCCAACCACGATACCGACGCCGATGCCGGGACCGTTCCAATCCTTCAGGACTTTGGCCATGTAGTCGTCGAAGCCGGTCAGCTTTTTCGAGACGTCGATGTCCTGGGGGTGGGCGGCGGGCGCTAGGAACAGGCACGCCAACGCGATTATGATATTTTTCCGGTTCGACATGTAATGGTCCTCTCGGGCGTACCAGCATAGCTTATCGCGGATTGATTCGCTAAGCTAGAACTCTATGGCTGGGGCCGCGGCACAATTCAAACCTCGCGAGTTGCTGATTCACACGCCGGATGGCAAGACTCGCACGCTTCCCTTGGAGCGCGACCGCTACACGCTGGGACGGTCGAGCGCGAGCGAACTTTGCTACGCGGACGACGCAGGGCTCTCGCGGCAGCACATGCTGCTCGAGAAGAACGGCGACACTTGGACGGTGCAGGACTTGAGCAGCAAGAACGGCACCTTCGTCAACGGAGTTCGGATTGAAGCGGCGCGGCCACTGGGGCCTAGCGACCGAATCACGGCCGGCCATCTTACGCTGGAGTTCGCGGAAAAGCTGGCTCCTTCTGCCAACACGGTGATCTTCGTGGAACCCAATGCTCCCAGCGCGGCTGTTTCCACAACCGTCGCCACGAGTCTCGAAGGATTGCTGAGCGACGAAAAAGAGATTGAAAGCGGGGCGGCCATGAAGGCGCTAATCCGCGCCGGCCGGGAGCTGGCGGGCAACATGCCGCTGGATGACCTGTTCAAGCTGATCATGGATCTTTCGATCGACGCCGTAGGCGCGGCGCGCGGTGTACTGATGACGGTGGAAGGCGACGATCTGGTGGTGCGCGCGGCGCGCGGCGAAGGATTTCGAATTAGCCGCATGGTGCGCGATCGCGTGATCAACGAGAAAACATCGCTGCTGGTACGCGACGCCCGGCTAGATCAGGCTTTTGCCGAGCGCATGAGCATTGTGCAACAGCAGATTCGCAGCATGCTGGCGGTGCCGCTGCAAACCGACGACCGCGTGATTGGGTTGATCTATCTGGACTCGCCACATTTCGTGCATGAGTTCACCCGGGACGATCTTAATCTGTTAACGGTGATGGCGAATGTGGCGGCCATCCGCATTGAGCACACGCGCCTCGCCGAGGTGGAGCAGGCCGAGCGTCTGCTGGCCAAGGATTTGGCGCAAGCGGCCGAGATTCAAATGCGCTTGTTGCCCACGCAAGCTCCGGACGTGCCGGGGGTGGATCTGGCAGGTTACAACGCGGCTTGCCGAACCGTCGGCGGCGATTACTACGATTTTCTGACGTATCCGGACGGCCGGGTGGCGATGATCGTGGCGGATGTTTCCGGGAAGGGAATGCCCGCTGCGCTGCTCATGTCGAGCTTGCAGGCGCGCGTGCAGGTTCTGTTCGACGATCCAACCGACTTGGCTGCGCTGGTGACGCGCCTCAATCGAATTATTGTGACGAACTCGCCCACCAACCGGTTCATCAGTTTCTTTATCGGAGTGTTGGATCCGCACAGCGATCAAATCACATATGTCAATGCCGGCCACAATCCGCCGTTGTTGGTGCATCACAACGGTACGGTTGAAAAGTTGGAAGGCGGAGGTCTATTGCTGGGGATTCTGGCGAATGCGCAGTATGAACAGCGAACCTGCCAGTTGGAACAGGGCGATGTGGTGGTGTTGTACAGCGATGGTGTCACTGAGGCGGCTCGTCCGGATGTGGACGAAGAGTTCGGCGAGGATCGGTTGGCAGCAACGCTGGCGGAGTTGAGCCGCGATTCAGCGAAGTCCATTATTGAATCGATCAATCAGCGGGTGCAGGAGTTTACGGGTGGGGCGCCGCCGGCGGATGATATTACGTTGGTGGTGGCGCGACGGGTGGGGTAAGTCACTTACCGGTAGGTCAAGAGGTCTTCGTTTTCCAGGTGCGGGTGGTTGTTGAAGCTTGCCAGCGAGAATCGCTCAGGGGAAAACAGGAATTCGGTGTAGCTGGCGTTGCGCGATGTCCAGCTCAGTTCCAGAGTTTTCTGGGGCGAGAGATCGAGAGCCTTTCGAACAGTGGCGGCGATCACTCCGCCTGAGGTGAAGACGGCGATGCGCGCATTCTTGCCGGCCGATTCGCGGATCAGGGCGATGCCACGATCGATGCGCGCGCAGAAATCCTTCCAGGGTTCGACGTCGGGCGAATCGAGTTCTTCGTTTACCCACATGCGGGTGATGCGCGCGAAAAGTTTGTCGAAGAGACGGAATGCGACATCTTGTTCGCCGGCCTGGCGAAATTCGGCTTCGAGGGCGCGAATGTCTTCGTGCGTTTCCATCAGGCCGGGCAGGAAGGTTCGCACTACTTCGATGCCGGGATACTCATCCAGCTCGGGCAGCGTCACTGGCTGCGGCCAGAAGGCGCCAGACTGGCGATAGACTTCGGCCACGATGTCGCCGGTGCGCAGATGTCGGCACGCAGGACCATAGTAGACCTGGTCGAACGCGGCGCCGGTTCGCAACCAATATTCGCCTAGAATGCGGGATTGCAATTCGCCGCGTTCGGAGAGTTTGTCGTAATTTTCCTGAAGGAAGGAAGCTTGGCCGTGGCGAACCAACGTTAGTAAAGCCATTCCCGTTTCCCGTTTCTCGTTCGTGGCTACGTGCCGACCTTGCGTTTTTTTAGCCATTTGAAGATTTGGGGCCAGAGCCTCGTCATCTCGCCTGGCTGGAGTTCGTGCTGGCCGCCGGGGACAATAATCAACTCCGCGTCGGCACCGGCATCTTTCAACGCTTTCGTCATGCTCGCACCCTGATCATCGCCGTGAACGGTTAGGATGGGCGGGAGCCCTCTACGGGCGTAGGTGATCGGTGACAGGCCGGCGATGTCGGAGGGGCCGTAGAAATTGATCACGGCCGAGACTTTGATTACCGGTCCAAGATCGGCGGAGGCCGGCGTCATACCAAGCATCAGCGCCAAGTATCCTCCCGTGAATTCGCCCAGCACCAGGATCTGCTCCGGATCCACCTTGAAGCGCGCGGCGTGATTGTGGAACCATTGAGCAGCTTCCAGAACATCATTCACTGCCGCTTTCGCGTCTGAGGTTTCGGGCGATCGATACTCCACATTCGCGACGACGAAGTCGTGCTGCACCAGCGGCACACAGAATTGTTCGATGGTGCGCTCCTTGGCGCCGTCGCCGTGAATGACGATTACACCGGGGCGGTTCTTCAAGGCTGGCGCGGGCGACTGGATGATGTCCAATACATTCTCCGGATAGGGGCCGTAGCGGATGTTGGCTTCGATCTGGTAGTCCGCGCAAAAGGCGAGCGTTGAAAATGTCAAAAAGAGCGTGAATCTTACGGAGGGGAACATCCAGGAGAAAGGAGAGGATCAAGTTCGGGGAGCGGTCCCGAGTGGCTTCGCTCCCCGCATTCTATTAAAGTCCAACGGACTTCAGAAGTTAGGAGCTACTACGACTTTTTCGGAGGAACGGCGCAACCGCCCTTGCCCTTGCAGGAGTTCTTTCCCGAGCAGCCGTTGTCGCCAGTCTTGCAGCCGCCCTGTCCCTTACAGGTGTTCTTGCCGGCGCAATCGTGCTTGGCCTTTTTCGTCTTCTTCGTCTTGGTGGTGTCATCCTGCCCGAAGAGCGCGGATCCGGCAACCAAACCCGCAGTCGCGGTTCCGAGAGCGATGGTAAATTTTCTGCGATTCATCAAACTGCCTCCCTTGGTAGACTTGTTTTTCTCGATGAGCATACTGCTTGGCCCACCGCTGCGTTCAAGCTTACCCACTTGTCCGTCCCGAATCAAGAGGGTTTGGGGCTTTAGACCCATTAAGAGTAATTAACATCCGTTTGGGCCGCGAGTTGCGTACCATATGCGTACCATAAAGGATATGGGGGCAATAAGGCGTAGCCGGGCGCTGTTATTTCTACTGGTTTCTTGCAGTTTGCTGGGGCGGGAGTACGGCCCTGCGGTAGGTAGTAAGTTGCCCGCATTCGAACTGCCGGATCAGGATGGCAGGTTACACAATTCGAGTAACTTACTGGGACCCAAGGGCGCGGTAATCGTGTTTTATCGATCCGCGGATTGGTGACCTTACTGCAAAGCCCAGCTGGTCGAGCTGGAGCAGAATCAGGCTGAATTCCGCAAACTTGGCCTGGGCGTGGCGGCTATCAGCTATGACAGCGTAGCGATACTTCACAATTTTGCGGAGCGCCGCGGGATTCACTTTCCGTTGTTGTCGGACCCGGATTCGAGGGTCATCCGGGAATTGGGGATTCTGAATGAAAGCTTGCCGAAGGACAGCCCCTTTTTCGGTGTTCCCTATCCCGGGTCCTTTGTACTGAACGCGCAGGCTGTCATCACGGCGAAATATTTCGAAGACGATTATACAGAGCGCGACACGTCCGCTGACATTTTGATGCGTCAGTTCGGTTTTCGACCGGAAGCGGCGCGGAGCGAAGTGGAAGGCAAGCAGCTCAAGCTTGAAGCTGGGGCTAGCAATTTGTTGGTTGCGGCGGGCCAACGGGTGTCGCTGACGCTCGACATCGAAATGAAACCGAACATGCATGTGTACGCTCCTGGGGTGGAAGGCTACATTCCGATTGACTGGAAAATGAAGGAATCGGACGCCGCGGCCGCGCATGAGGTTAGCTATCCAGCTTCCGAGAAACTGCACTTGGCGGCGATTGATGAAACAGTGCCTGTGTATCGCGATCATTTCCAGCTGACGCGAGACATAACGATCGGGCAGGACGCGAAGGTGCGGCCGAGGCTCGACAGTTCCGGAAGATTCACGGTGGAGGGAACTCTGCGGTATCAGGCGTGCGACGACCGGGTCTGTTATATCCCGCAGGAGCTCGCGGTGAAGTGGGTGTTGCAGTATGCGGAGTTTGATCGGCAGAGGGTGCCGATGGAGCTGAGGCGGAAGTAGATCGGGGAGGGAGTTCTGGCTCCTGGATTCTGGCTCCTGGATTCTAACTGGGGCTCTTCTTCACTACTACCAATGCAAACATCGCCCAGGCGTTCATCCAGGGCTTTAGACTCGATTCGAGCAGCTCCCAGAAGCGGAATGTAATCTCGGGCATTAGCGAGCGCAGGCCCACTCCACCGGAAACGAGATATCGAAAGGGCATCAGCAGTTCGGTTTTTGAAACTGCCAGGCCGGGGAATTGTGCTTCGAAAAGCGAGCGGTCGCGTTCTAGAATAATCCAGGGAAGGGCGCCGTTGGCTCCCGACAGTGGGCCCGCGAGCGAATGGCTCCAGCCTGGTTCTTCAGGCGAAAACGGCTCGTGATGCAGATTCCGGTAGATCAGGCGCGACCAGGTGGAGACCCACGGCTCAATCAGAATCACGGCTCCGCCGGGGTGCAGGCATCGGACCGCCTCCTCGAAGAAGGCGCGCGGTTCTTGAATATGATGCAGCACATTGGTCATCACAATGGCTCTGAGTGAACCGCTGCGGAATGGAAGCGCGCATCCGTCCAGCACGCAACGGACTTCCGGCACGGCAAAAATTTCGGAGGTGACCAGGTTTGGAATATAGCCGGCCAGGAAGCCTGCGCCTGAACCGATTTCCAAAACTTGGCCGGACACATGGGGAAGCTGATCCGCTATTTTTCGATACCACTCATCGTAGATCCGCCTGACGAACGGCTTACTTTGAACAATGCTGCGCCGCAGGGAGGTAGTGGAAGGATCGTTGATGTCGCAGCCCCGCGTCAGGGGATGCGCAAGCAGGCGCGGCACAATTCTCATTCCGGATGGGCGGGCGCGGGCGCGGCTGCTCGCGCTACGAACATCACTTGATATCCAAAGAGCCCGGGGAACATCCAGGTGGCGGCTGCCAGAACGCGGTTCAACGCCCGCATGATCAGGTTTTCCGGCCGCCAGCCAAGAACTAATTCCAATGGGATTACGGTTTGCGCTTCTTCCACGATGGAGTATCCGTTTGACTCAAGCAGGCGCCGGGCGGCTTTCCGAGTGAAGAACCGGACATGGGTTTTATCCAACAAGCCTCGCTCGGAATAGTCGAACCGGCCGAACAACAACGTCAGGCGGACGTAGATATTCGCGATGTTGGGCAGCGAGACAATCAACAGGCCCTGGCGCTTCAAAACCTCCTGAGCCTGGCGCAGGATCATTTCCGGGCTCCGGAGGTGCTCCAACACGTCCAACAACAAAACCCGGTCGAAGCGCTGGCCGCTCAACTGGCGAATCACTTGGGCGATGCCGTCCTCGAGGTCAGCTGTGAAGTATCGTTCGAATCGCGATGTTTCCACGGGACTCAAACGGTTGTCGATGCCCGTCACCCGGTTTCCATTCGCGGCCAGCTCCGCCGCGAAGAAGCCTTCTCCGGCGCCGATATCGAGCACATCCTGATTGGACCCCACCATCTGACGCGCGAAATAGTGGCTCGACGACTTGCTGTGTTTGATGGGGTAGTGAACGAAATATTCTTGGAATTCCGGGAAACAGCGCACCGAACGGCGAGTCTGGCTGTACCTGCGCACGGCGCGAGCAACGTCGCGGGCGTAGTGCATCCCGTTGACATAACAAATCTCATCGCCGTAATAGGTGGGGATGGGCACCTCGTGGATCCGGTAGCGTTGATGATTGAGTTTGATGATGATTTCCGTATCGAAGTGGAAATCATCGGTCATGTGCGAGAAATCGATGTTGCGCAATGCGTGCAGGCTGTAGGCGCGGTATCCGCTATGAAACTCGGTGAGATTCATTCCGAGCGCATAATTCTCGAACGTGGTCAGGATGCGGTTCCCGGCGTATTTGTACAGCGGCATGCCGCCCTTGAGCGGACCGCCGTAGGTCTTCAGCATGCGGGAGCCGAATACCGCGTCCGCTTCGCCGCGGACGATGGGGTGGTAGAGATGCGATAGAATTTCGGGGGCGTATTGGCCATCGCCATGGAGGAGCACCACGATATCGAAACCCTTTTCCATGAAATAGCGGTAGCCGGCTTTTTGGTTGCCGCCATAACCCAGGTTCTTCGAATTCGACAGGACTTGAAGTTTCTCGAGCTGGCGAAAATGCTTAAGACCCATCGCCAACTCATAGGTGGCGTCCGAACTAGCATCATCGAAGACCGCAATCTCTTCGACGTTTTTCCAGACATTGGGCGTGATGCGCTTCAATACCTTGGTTAGGGTGGTTACGGCGTTGAAGGTGACGATTAGAATTCCGATGCGCTGGCCACGATTGTCGGCGAGGGAGCTGTCGTCGAGCAGCGCGCTGGAGCGGAGAGCGGGAAGGGGCTCAAAGGGCAGCAGATCGACGGCTGCTTGCGCTTCCGAGACGCCGGCCTGGGTTCGTGATTCCATCGCCAGCTATCACTTTGCCACACTTTGCCAGCTTGGTGAAGAGGAGGCAAATCGATGGGTTCACGGGTTTGGATTGTTTGGTTTGTGCGGTGGTGTGTTTTGGGGTGGGTTGGTTATAATGAAACTTAGCCAAGCCCACCGTCTTTTCTAGGAGCTCTCACAGATGTTCGATTTGTTTCGCAGCAGCCAGAAAGGCAAGAAGATCCTTCTGAGCGTAGTTCTCGGCGTGGTTGCACTGTCCATGCTGCTTTATCTTATTCCTGGAGCCGGCACACCAACCGGCGGGGGAGCCAACGACCAGATTGTGGCGGAGATCGGGACGGAGACGGTTACCACCCGCCAAGTGGAACAGGGCATCCGGGTGGCTTTCCGAGGCAGCCAGGTTCCACCTGAAATGGCAGCTTCCATCGTTCCTCAAATCGCGGAGCAGGTTATTAGCGATCGCGCCATGGCGTATGCCGCCAAGCAGCTCGGTTTCGAGGTCTCGGATGATCAGCTGGCCGCCGAGATCCGGTCCAACCCTCAGGTTGCGGCTCTTACTCCGCAACAATATCAGATGTTTATCGAGCAGCAATTAAACCTGACCGTGCCAGAATACGAAGGCAATCTTCGCCTAGGCCTGCTCTCGGAGAACATTCGGGACATTGCCATGCAAGGCGCTTTCGTTTCGCCGGCCGAGGTGGAGGCGGAATACCGGCGGCGCAATGAGATGGCGAAGGTGGACTACATTGCATTCGATCCGGCGAAGCTGGCTAGCGAGGTGAAAGCTACTCCCGAGGAGTTGAAGCCTTACTTCGAGAAGAACCGGGGATTCTTTATGGCGCCCGAATCCCGCAATGTTCAGTTGATCGTAGCCGATCAAATCAAGATTGGCGAGTCCATTCAGGTTTCCGACACGCAAGTGCAAAGCTACTATAACTCCCACAAAGATCAGTTCCGCACCAAGGAACGCGTGAAGGCACGCCATATCCTGGTCTCCATCCTGAACAAGCCGGCGGCCGATGGCCCCAAGCTGAAGGCCAAAGCGGAAGATCTGTTGAAACAGATCAAAGCCGGAGCGGATTTCGCAAAACTCGCGCAAGAGAACTCCGATGACAAAAGCAACGCCTCCAAGGGTGGCGATCTGGGTTGGGTGATGAGAGGCCAGATGGTGCCTGAATTCGAAAAGGCCACATTTGCTTTAAAGGCGGGTCAAATCAGCGACGTGGTCGCCACCAATTACGGTTTCCATATCGTGCAGGTGATGGAGAAAGAGGACGCCCATTTGCGTCCTCTAGACGAGGTCAGAAATGAAGTGGTGACCGGCCTCAAGAGCCAAAGCCTCAACGAACGCATGCAGGCTCTTGCGGACCAAGCTCACACGGAGCTGGTGAAATTCCCTCAGAACGCGCAGCAAATTGCGAGCCACCTGGGCCTGCTTTTTGTCAAGGTTGACAATCTCAAGGCCGGAGATACCGTTCCTGAGTTAGGAAACGATGTCCAGGTGGGTGGCGCCATAACATCGATGCAGAAAGGCGCGGTCAGTCAGGTGATACAGTCCGGCGAGAAGCTGGTCATCGCGATGGTTACCCAGGTCAATCCGCCACACCCCGCTGATTTTGCAGAAGCGGAAGCGCGCGTGCGTACCCGGTACAGCCAGGAAAGGGGCGTGGCGTTGGCGACCGAAAAGGCGAATAAAGCGGCCGAGATCGAGAAGGCGAACGGGGGCGACCTGCAGGCTGCCGCCAAGGCCGTGGGGCTGGAAGTGAAGACCAGCACGCCGTTCAATCGCACCGGGGCCGTGGAGGGTCTTGGCGACGCGCGGTATTTGGGTGATTCCTTCGATAAGCCGGTGGGCACTGTCATCGGCCCGCTCAACGTCGGGACTCAAACCGTTCTGGTTAAAATCGTGGAGCGATCTACTGCGGACCTGAGCAAGGTGGGACAAGAGCGCGATACGATTGTGAAGCAATTGAAAGACAAGAAAAGTCGCGAGCGCTTCGAACTGGTGCGGGATAGCGTAATCGAGTATCTTTCCCAAAAGGGCAAGGTCAAGATCCACAAGAATGTGCTGGACCGGATTCAAGATCGCTATCGCTCTTAGTCCTCTCGCGAATGATTCACACCCTGCTGGACTTCCTGCGGACGCTCACCACTCCGGAGCGTTTGATTCAACTGCTGTCCACCGTCATGTCGGGGTGGTTGGGCTACGCTATGTTGACCGGCATTGTTTTCGCGGAGACGGGCCTATTGGTTGGCTTCGTGCTGCCGGGCGACTCCTTACTGTTCACTATCGGAGTGGTTGCGGGAGCCGGCCAACTGAACCTCGGCATTATTATGCTGTTGCTTATCTGCGCCTGCCTCGCGGGGGATTGGTGTGGTTATCTGCTGGGGCGGCGTGCTGGTCCAGCAATTTTCAATCGCCCGGATTCACGCTTCTTTAAGCAGGAGCACTTGCAGCGTACGCATGCTTTTTACGAGAAGCACGGCGGCAAGACCATCATCTACGCGAAGTTTGTGCCCATCATCCGCACTTTCGCGCCCTTTGTGGCAGGCGTCGGCAAGATGCAATACTCGCGGTTTTTGTCGTTTGACGTTTTTGGAGCGTCCGGCTGGGTTTTTTCGATGACGGTCCTGGGCTATGGCTTGGGCGGAGTCGGGCTGGTGCGCCGCAATTTCGAGAAATTCGTATTGTTGGTGATCTTCATATCGGTGCTCCCAATGATTACGCACGCGGTACGCGCGAGCTTGCAGCGGAAGGCGGTTGCTGGGCGCTAGCAGCCAGGCACCAGTTACCAGCCACCAGCGGGGTTTCACGGCACCAATTTTTGGATCGCGGCTTGCACCACTGGATCTCGCTGCGCTTCCACCTCGTCGCCTTTCGCGACGCCCAGCGCCTGATTGAAGATCTCCTGCTTCAAGCGGCTTTGCACCCAGGGGCGTTCCTTCACCCACTCACCCACTGAAGGTTGGATACTGCGCTCTGACGCGTAGACCTGGAAGTCTTCGAGATCCGACGCGGATACCTGGAAGTTCGCTGTGATCGGATGTTTCTGGATATAGGCGGTGGCGAAGGACGTGAAGGTGCCGCTAGCATCCAACGCCATGCGCAGGCGAGTGACCGGCTCCGGCTCGACGTAAACATCCGGCTGAATGCCGCCTCCGCCGGTCACCATGCGGCCGGAATCAGTATGGAATTGTTCCTTCTGTTTCTCCACTTCCAGCTGGCCGGTGGTGATCGGTTTTTGAATGGACCGGCCGCTGGGGGTGTAATAAAAGGCCGTGGTGAGCGCCATGGCGGTGTTTCCGGATAACGGGAACACGTTTTGGACCAGCCCTTTTCCGAAGCTGGGCTCGCCCAAAATGGTTGCGCGATCGTGATCCTGCAAAGCGCCCGACAAAATTTCAGACGCGCTCGCGGTCTTTGCGTTTACCAGCACGGCCAGCGGAAAGCGGTACACGGCTGCGTCCGCGGGAGCGTCGACATCCTGTCCCTCGATGCTTCTTCCTTTCACGCTCAGCACTCTTTGTCCAGGCTTCAAAAAATAGGAAGCTGCCTGGAGAGCTGCCTGCACTACGCCGCCGCCGTTATCGCGCAGATCCAGCACCAGGCCTTTCAGCTTGTCGCCTCCCAAGCTTTCGATGGCATCTTTCAATTGCTTCGCGGTTTGCGGATCGAATGCGTTGACGCGCACGTAGCCGATATCGGGTTGGAGGAGAAAGGTTCGGTCTACGCTCGGAGAATCCACCAGCGCGGGATCCAGGACAAACTGCAGCAGCCGGGCATTGGCCGGACGGCGCACGATCAATTGGGCCTGGTGCTGGCGGGCTTCGCTTAAGAATCCAATAATCTGTTCGAACTCGAGACGCGCCAGAGCGACATTGTTGACAGCCACGATTTCATCGCCAGGCTGCAATCCCGCTTTGGCGGATGGCGTACCAGACAGGGCCTGCAGCACAATGACGCGCCCCGGCAGGATGGAAACGACGGTGCCGAATCCCTTGCGCTCCGACTTTTCCATCTCCTTGAGCTGCTCATACTGTTGCGGATCGAAGAAAATGGAGTGCGGATCCAGGCGCCGCAGCATGCCGGGAATGGCTCCCTGATAGACCGCGCCTTCCGTGTTCACGGGATCGGCGGCTTCGCGCTGCACTGTGGCCAGTACTTCAGTGAAGCGCTTCAGCGAGCTATCCAGATCCGCCGTGGATTTGGGAGCCGCGAGTAAAAATAAAAAAGGAAAAATCATCTACTTCGAATAGCGCAGGTGCTGCCTGGCCGCATGCCGCTCGAGAGCCAGCTCGATGAGCCGGTCCACTAATTTCGGCATGGGCAACCCTGAATACTCCCACATCTTAGGGTACATGCTTATGGACGTGAATCCGGGAAGGGTGTTGATCTCGTTAATGAAGAGGCGGTTCGAGGAAGCTTCCAGCAGAAAATCCACGCGGGCCAATCCTTCGCACTCGACGGCGCGATAGCATTCCACAGCCAGCCGCTGCAATTCGTCAGTTTGTTCGGGCGAGAGATCCGCCGGGATCACGGTCCCGGCTTTCTCGAGCAGATACTTGTCGTCATAGTCGTAAAACTCCCGCGACGGGAGAATCTCACATGGAACCGAAGCGATTGGCTCTTCATTGCCGAGGACGGCGCACTCGAACTCGCGGCCCACGATGCCGCGCTCCACAATTACCTTGCGGTCGAAAGACGCTGCCAGCTCCAGCGCGGGCTCCAATTCCGCGCAATTATTCACTTTCGAAATTCCCACCGAGGAACCTAGATTGGCGGGTTTCACAAATACCGGAAACTTGGACTTCCAGAAAGAGCTGCCCGGTTCGGCCAGATATCCGCTCGAATACACCATGTAATCCACCACCGGCAAGCCGCGCTCTTTGGCCAGGCGCTTCATCACTTCTTTATCCATGGAGACTGATGATGCCAGGACGCCCGCACCAACATACGGCAGACCCGCGAGCTCCAGCAGACCTTGCAGCGTGCCATCTTCGCCAAAAGTGCCGTGCAAAGCCGGGAAGACGACATCGATCTCGGGGTTGCCATTCGGCTCCGGCACGATGGGCCGCGGACTCCATTTGCCTTCTTTCGAAATCAGGTAATGCAGGACCTTGTACTTCTCCGGGTCCAGAGCATCGATGATGGATTGAGCGGAGCGGAGCGAAATTTCATGCTCGCCGCTGCGCCCTCCGTAAATAACCGCTACGCGCTTTTTCATCTAGAACTACAGAATCCTCTTTCCCATGGCCGACATTACTAATTCGACGGCTAAGACGGCTGTTCGGTTCACTTCATCTATTACGGGGTTTACTTCCACCACTTCCATGGACAACATCTTACCTGTGTCATTCAGCGTTTCCATGGCAAGGTGCGCTTCCCGGTAAGTGATGCCGCCGCGCACCGGCGTTCCCACTCCGGGCGCCTCTTGCGGATCGACGGCGTCCATATCGAGCGAGACATGAAACCCAGCGGTTCCAGAGCCTGCGATACGGATGGCCTCTTCGATCACTGGCCCGAGGCCGCGCTCATCGATATCGCGCATGGTGAAAACGTGGACGCCGGAGTGTTGGACATTGACGCGCTCTTTTTCATCCACCGAGCGAATGCCCACCAGCGCGACATTAGAGGGATCCACTTTGGGCGAGAAGCCGAAAATCCGGGTCAACTCGTCGGGGCCGGCCCCGATACAGCACGCCAGCGGCATTCCATGCACGTTGCCGCTGGGGCTTGTACTCGGCGTGTTCATATCGGTATGCGCATCGATCCAGATCATGCCCAGCTTTCCTTTGCGCTCGCGCAGGTGTTTGGATACGCCCGATACCGTACCTACGGCAATGGAATGATCGCCGCCGAGAACCAGCGGAAACTTGTCCTCAGACAGCGCCTGCGCCACCATCTCCGCCAAGCGCACGCAGGTTTCGGTGATCTGCGGAAGATACTTCGCCTGCGGTTGTCCTTCGGGCTGACTTTCCGGCTGCACCACGGGCACATTGCCGAGGTCTTCCACGACGTAGCCCAGCTCGGCCAGTCGACCGTTGAGATTGGCTACGCGGACCGCGGACGGTCCCATGTCGACGCCGCGGCGCCCGGAGCCGAGATCGAGCGGTGCACCTATGATCGCGATGTGGGACTTTTGCATACTCGGGGCTGGGGACTGGGGGCTGGGGACTGCGCGGCGGTCATCATGGGCGGGTCCTGTAGAGCATCCTTGGGTAGGGGATGGTTTCTCTTATGTGTTCCAGGCCGCACATCCAGGCTACAAAGCGCTCGATGCCCATGCCGAAACCGGCGTGCGGGACGCTGCCGTACCTGCGCAGGTCGATATACCAGTTGAAGGCTTCCGGCGGCAGCTTGTGTTCTTCCAGACGCTTCATCAGTAAGTCCAAATTGTGGATGCGCTGGCCTCCGCCGATGATTTCGCCGTAGCCTTCGGGAGCGATCACATCCACGCCCAGGGCCAGTTCGGGGCGATCCGGGTCGGGCTCGAAATAAAACGCCTTAACTTGCGTCGGGTAGCGATCCACCATCAACGGCCGGTCGAGCCCTTCGGTGATCATGGTCTCATCGGGACCGCCAAAATCGCCGCCCCATTGAATCTCGCTGCCGCGGGCTTGCAGGGCTTTTACTGCGTCATCGTACGTCATGCGCGGGAAGGGCGCTTTCACAGTTTCGAGCTTGCTGATGTCACGCTCCAGCGCCTGCAGCTCTGTGCGGCGATTTTCCAGCACGCGGCCCACTACGAAGACTACCAACTCCTCGGCCAACTGTTTCACGTCGTCAAGCGTGGCGTAGGCCATTTCCGGTTCCACCATCCAGAATTCAGTGAGATGGCGGCGCGTTTTGGATTTCTCGGCGCGGAAGGTGGGCCCGAAACAGTAGACTTTTCCGAACGCCATCGCGTCGGCTTCGTTATAGAGCTGTCCCGATTGCGTGAGAAACACTTTCTCGTCGTCGAAATAATTTACTTCGAATAACGTCGTGGTGCCTTCGCACGCGGCGGGCGTGAAGATGGGCGTATCCACTAGTGTGAAGCCGTGCGAATCGAAATAATCGCGCACCGCTTTGATCACTGCGTGGCGCACGCGAATTACCGAATGCTGCCGTTTGCTGCGCAGCCAGAGGTGGCGATGGTCCATGAGGAAATCGGGGCCATGCTCCTTGGGCGTGATCGGATAGGGGTTCGATTCCGGAACACGATCGATCACTTCGGCGCCCTCGACGTCCATTTCGTAACCGCCGGGTGCACGCTGTTCGGCGCGAAGCTTGCCGCGGAGGATCAGCGCGGATTCCTGGGTGAGATTCTTCAGGGTTTCAAACAGCGCTTCGTCGAGATTCGCTTTCACGGCAACGCATTGCATGATGCCGGTGCCGTCGCGCAGTAACGGGAACACGATCTTGCCGGATTTGCGGAGATTGTAGAGCCAACCCGCGATTTCCACGGGTTCGCCGGTGTGGCTGGCGGCGTCTTCGATTCGGATGCGGGAGTAGGGCATGGGGTGGTTAAGAGATTGGTTGGCAGGCGAGAGCGCCTGCCCCACGGTGCATTAGATGGTCTCCAGCTTTTCGAAAATCTGTTTTACCATCTCTAGCGATTGCGGAAAAGGCAGCTCGTGCGGCTCGCGCAGCTCCAGAAGAAGGGGAAATTGACTTGCGCCGGTGCGGAGCAACTCCATGGTGCTTTTCCAGTCGATGGTTCCCCCTTCTGAAAAGAACGGGAACAGGTGGCTGTCCTCCTTGCCGTTGTTGTCGTGCAAGTGCGTGGATCGAATGCGGCCTTTCAAAATTGTATAAGCGGTGGAAACGCCTTCCTTCATGTTGGCGTGGCCGACATCCAGGCAGAAATTCATCTTCAGGTGCGTGAGCTCGAGAAATGTCAACAGACGCTCGGCGCTGGAAAGCTGATTGGGAATGTTTTCGAGCAGCACTTCCACGCCGCGTTCGCGTGCAAACAGATTGATTTCTTCGAGAGCGGTGAACGCCGCCTCCACTTTGAATTCGTCGTACTCCTCTTCGAAGACTCCGAGGTGCTGGATGAGATAACGGAATGGAATCACGTCGGCGATATCCAGTGCGCGCTTGATTTCATCGATCATGAGCAGGCGCTTGGATTTCACCGGCTCCGTGATATTGATATGCGAGTTGGGGCCGGAACGTCCCCACACGTCGTCGCTGTACATCGGCGAGTGGAGCGAATGCAGCTTCATTTCGGAAGCCCGGAACCAGTGACCCAGCTCGTTGATCTGCGCCCGATCGCGATAATCTAGATGCTGCCGAGCGCAGAATATCTCCACCGCGGGCACTCCAGCCAGACGGATCTTGTCTAACCAAACCGTATTGAGCCGATGGTTGACGAACAGATGTGTCGATAAAACATGCTCCATAAAAACCGTTCTTCGGTTCTTCAGTTCTCCGGTTCTTCAGTTCGGAGTTCCGGACGGCCAGAACCGATGAACCGAAGAACTGAAGAACCGAAGAACGTTCTAGTATCCTTCCGCCTTGGCGTTGCCTCGGCCATCGGCGGCGCCCTGCAGCCAGCCGTTCGAGTTCACGATCGCTTCCACGCGCGCGACTACCGGATTCGTGTTGTCGTAGGGAGCGATTTTGTGGCCCATTCCACGCAGGATCGCAGTGGTATCCGGGGAAATCCCTTTCTCCAGGTACAAGTGATCCGGCATCCATTGGTGATGGAAGCGCGGCCAATCCACAGCTTCCTGCACGTTCATGTGAAAGTCCACCACGTTCAAAATTACCTGCAGCACGCCACTGATGATGCGCGATCCACCAGGCGCGCCCAGCACCATGAAGACTTTGCCGTCGCGCGTCAGGATTGTTGGCGTCATGGAAGATAAAGGACGCTTGCCCGGCTGAACGGCATTGGCCTCGCCCTGTATCAAGTGGAACATGTTTTCCTCGCCCGGTTTGGCGGCGAAGTCGTCCATTTCGTTGTTCAAAAGGAACCCGAGGCCAGGGACCGTAACGCCGTTGCCATATCCACCGTTCAAAGTGTAGGTGACTGCTACAGTGGTGCCGTCGCTATCCATGATGTTGAAATGCGTGGTTTCGGTGCTCTCATAGGGGGCCAGATTGCCGGCGCGAATCCGCTGGCTTGGCGTGGCGCGCTGAGGGTCGATGGAGGCGCGGCGGCTCGCGATGTAGCGCGGGTCTAGAAGCTTCGACCCAGGCACTTTGAAAAAATCGGGATCGCCGAAATATTCGCTGCGATCGGCGTAGAAGCGGCGCATGGTTTCGGCTACGTAGTGGATGGACGCCGCGGATCCGGCGCCGGATTTTTCGTAGCCGGAGCTTTCCAGCATTCCGAGCATCTGCAGAATCCCGATACCGCCTGAGCTCGGTGGGGGCGCGGTGATTACTTCGTAATCGCGATAATGACCGCGCAGCGGCGTTCGCTCAACGGCTCGATATTGTTTCAGATCGTCGAGGGTGATCAATCCGCCGTTCGATTCCATGGCGGCGGCGAGCTTATGAGCGATTTCTCCCTCGTAGAAATCTGCGGGCCCGTTGTCGCGAATGCGCGTCAAAGTAGCGGCCAATTCAGGTTGAGATAAACTATCGCCGTAACGCGGTGTCAGGAAGATTCGCTTCGATTCCGGGAATTGCGATAGCAGCTTATAGTTCGCGGTTCCGCTGATCAGCGATTGCGAAAATTGATATGTCAGAGGAAATCCACCGGTCGCCAGTTGGATGGCTGGATTGAGCAACTCCGCCCACGGCTTGCTGCCGTACTTTTCGTGGGCCAATCCGAATCCGCGGACGGAGCCGGGAACGCCGCAGGCGCGCCAGCCGATTACGCTATCTTTGGTGACTTTGCCGTCGGCATCCAGATACATATTGCGAGCGGCGCTGAGCGGGGCTTTCTCCCGGAAATCGATGAACGTTGTAGTTCCATCCGCGAACCGAATCAGCATGAAGCCGCCACCGCCGATATTTCCGGCGAAGGGGTAAGTAACGGCCAGCGCGAATCCCACCGCAACCGCGGCGTCGACGGCGTTGCCACCAGCCTTGAGAACAGCGAGTCCGACGTCGGCCGCCAGCGGTTCCTGCGCCACCACCATGGCGTGTTGCGCGAGTACGGGTTGGCGGGCCAGGAGGGTCCCGGCGAGGAAGAACGCGCATAAGACGACGCGGAGCCGCATAAGATCCGATTTTAGCGCGCGGCGATGGGGCAAAGGCTATTAGGCCGCGAATGAACGCGAATGAACGCAAATCGCTGACGAGTTTTATTCGCGTTTATTTGCGTTCATTCGCGGCCAAGCTCTTCTTGTGCTCTATCCAGAACAGTGCCGCGCCGAGCGCGTTCGCACACACTACCACGCCCCCGATCTTGGCGCCGAACTTGAACCAGCTTTCTACCTGGATGATTGGGAATATCGAAAGGATTGAGTAGAGCAGCGTAACTGCGAATCCGGATGCGGCTGCGGCCCGGAGCCATAGCGGAGCGTGCCGATTGGCGATCGGTAGGGCGAACATCACCAGGTAGGCTAACGCGTAGAAGATTCCTGAGGCGTTATCGAGAATTTGAAATGCTTCCTGTTGGCCAGCGCCCGCGAGACTCACCAGGCCTGTGATCAGGATCATGGCCGCAACGAACAGTATGGAATTCACGGGGGTCTTGTATTTGGGGTGAAGTTTTGAAAACCACTCGGGGAGCAGATGATCCCAGCCGGCTACCATCGGAAGGCGTGTGCTTCCGGCTACCGCGAGCGTGCATGCGCCGAGTTGCCGGGCCACTAATAGCAGAATCACGAGCGGTCCGATGATTCCCGCCCATGGGAAACGGTGGAAAGCGATGCTCAGCACTTGCGGGATGGGGCCGACCAGATCCACTTGATCGGGCGAAACATACGCCAGGATCGCGCTGGTGCCTAGGATGAACATCAGAGCGATGATCGGTGACGCGATTAAAACGGACCGGCCGATGGTACGCGCCGGGCTCTTGCACTCGCCCGCGAGAATCGCAACGTATTCAAATCCGCTGAACGCGCCCATGGACAATTTGCCGAAGACGTTCAGGCTGAGCAGTGAAACGGCCGGCATGGCGATCGAGAGTGGATGATACTCGTGCAGCGCTCCGCTGCGCAGGCTGAGGAATGGAATCAGCAGCAGTGTTCCAAATGTTATGATCTGCGCTACGCCGCCGGCGTTCTGAAACCACTTTCCGACGGAAAGGCCGAGCACGGTTACGACGATCAGAAATGCTACCAGCGCGCTGGTGACGACAAGAATGAACCATTTGTTGGCTCCTAGCTGGTCGAAGCCAAGCGCGTAGGCGATGTTGGTGGCTATCGCCATGCCTTGCGACGACATGAACACGATGATGTACAGCCAGAGATTCCAGCCGACCAGGAATCCGACGAAATCGTTGAATCCGAGCTTGGCCCATTGATAGAGGCCGCCTTCGAGCGGCATGGCGCGGTTCAGATGGATCACGACAGCGGCCAGCGGAGCGTAGAAAAGGAGCAGGGCCAACAGCCAGAAGACGATCTGCGATGCGCCCAGCTTGGCCGCGGTCCCTACCCAGTGCGAGCCGACGACATACAGGATTTGCGTGAGCACCAGATCGCGGAGGCCGAGTTCCTTCTTGAGTTCGGCGCTGTGCGTCCGGACGCTGTCGGCGGAGGCCATGGATGGTGAATGAATGTAGCACAATGGCATACAGAGTCCGCCAATGGAGGCTTTCTTCCAGGATGTAAAGCATTCGATCCGGATGTTCCTCAAGAGTCCCGGCTTCACCATCACGGCTGTCGCCGCGCTGGCTCTGGGAATTGGCGGAACTACCGCGATTTTTTCGATTGTCAACACGGTGCTGCTGAAGCCGCTCGGAATCCCTGATCCGGACCGCCTGGTGGTGTTAGCAGTAACGCCCAGCGATGACAACGCTGCGTCTGGGGCGAGGTTCGTATACTGGCGATCTCAATCGGATGTCGTCCAGGATGTATCGGCCTATTTCACCGCCGTGACGAACTATACAGGTTCCCAGGTAGTAGAGCAGTGGAAGTACACACGTGTATCAGCGAATTTCTTCCACTGTTTCGGGATACCCATATTGCGAGGGCGCTCCTTTACCCAGGAAGAGGATTTGCCGAACGGTCCTCGGGCGGTGTTGATCAGCCAGGATCTTTGGAAGCGACGTTTTGCGAGCGATCCGGGGATGCTTGGAAAGACCATCTCTCTCGATGGCGAAGCTCACACCGTGATTGGGATTGTGGGGGACATTTCGGCGCTACGCGCGTACGTTGCTTTTTCAGATGTGTACGTGCCGTTTCAGATCGATCCGAACTCCAGCGATCGAGGCAGCTACTTCGGCGTAGTGGCACGGTTGAAGCCTGGAATTACACTCGATCAGGCCAGGGCGCGATTCGGAGCTTCCACCCGTGAATACCGCGCCAAATTCCCAGACGATCTTGGGCCGAAAGAAAGTTTCACTGCCAAGCGCTTCCGCGAAGACATGGTGGGCGGGGACCGTCCTTTGCTGCTGGTGCTCGCGGGCGCGGTGAGCCTGGTTTTGCTGATTGCCTGCGCCAATGTTGCGAATTTGCTGCTGGCGCGGGCGGCGAGTCGAAGACGCGAGATCGCCATCCGCGCAGCGATCGGTGCGGGGCGTGGAAGGATGATCCGTCAACTGCTGACGGAGAGCGCGTTGCTTTCCTTCGCCGGGGGTACGCTCGGATTGCTACTGGGCTACGGTGGGATTCGAGCGTTGCTCGCGATCAACACAGCCGGTCTGCCGATGGTTGGTGAGAACGGAACGGCCGTTACCATCGATTGGCGAGTGATGGGCTTCGCGCTTTTGATATCACTCGGGACAGGAATTGTTTTTGGGTTGTTCCCCGCGCTCGAGGGTTCGCGCGCGGATCTCAATGCAGTCCTGAAGGATGGCAGTGGGCGCTCGGGCGGTGGCCCGCGGCAGAACAAGGCTCGTGCATTGCTGGTGATCAGCGAGGTGAGCCTGGCCGTAGTTCTGCTGGTGGGGTCGGGGCTGTTGATTCGCAGTTTCGCCGCGCTGTATGCCGTGGATCCGGGATTTGACGCGAAGAATATCGTGACCATGAATGTTTTGCTGACCGGTCCCAAGTATTCGAAAACGGCGAGTGTTGCGGATACGATTCGTATTGGGCTGGCGCAGCTTCGCGCGCTGCCTGGCGTGACGGCCGCGAGCGCCACCTGTTGTCTGGCTCTGACAGGCGCCACTTGGGATATGAATTTCGACATAGTCAGCCGGCCGGCCGCGGCTTCCTCCACCAACCAATGGGTGGGATGGGCGACGGTTTCACCTAGATATTTCGAAGTGTTGAAAATCCCGATAAAGCGCGGACGATCATTCAGCGTGAGCGACGACTCGAAGTCGGCGGCAGTGGTGGTGATCAACGAACGCATGGCTCAAGAGTATTGGAAGGGCGGCAATGCGCTCGGGGAACGGATCGCAATTGGCCGGGGCGGTGGGATGAAGGAGTTCAAGGACGAGCCGGTGCGGCAGATCGTCGGGATCGTTGGCGATATTCGATCCGAGGGGCTGGACACCAAGCCGGGTCCAATCATGTATATCCCGCAAGCGCAGCTTCCGGATGCCGAGACCGCGCTCTTTCTCCGGCTATTGCCATTGGCATGGGTGGTTCGGACACAAGGCAAGCCGCGCGGACTGATTCCAGCGATTCAGAAACAGTTGCAGCATGCGACAGGTCTGCCAGTAACCAGCGTCGCCTTGATGGATCAAGTGGTGTGGGCCGATACTGCCCGTCAGAGGTTCGCCGTACTGCTGATGACGGTGTTCGGAAGCACAGCATTATTGCTGGCGGCGATTGGAATTTACGGACTCATGGCCTACACGGTGGAGCAGCGCAGGCGCGAGATTGGAATCCGGATGGCATTGGGTGCGGAGTCGCACCAGGTAAGGAATATGGTTGTGCGGCAGGGGATGAGCCTAGCGGTAGCTGGTGTTGTCGCCGGCATTGGTGCGGCGTGGGGCTTGGCGCGGTTAATTACAAGCTTCCTGTTCGGTGTTCAGGTGCATGACTTGCCGGTTTTCGTTTCTGTTCCTATAGTTCTTTGCGTTGTGGCGCTGGTTGCAGTTTATGCTCCGGCAAACCGAGCCAGCCGCGTCAATCCGGCTGATTCGTTGCGTTACGAGTGAGTTGTCCTCGGTAACCTAAGACTGATCGGCCGGTATAGCCCTGGTATGATTCTCAATCCTTCCATGATGTGGCGCTTCGCCGCTGCCCTGATGTTCATCGCCTCACTCAACGCGCAGGAAGCGCCCGCCGTGCGATCAGAATCCGCCGAATTCCAGAAACTGGAGCCGACGCTGAAGTTCTTGCGCGCCCGCAATGCGCGCGACTATGCGATAACAGCTCCCAACGGAATCGACGAAGCGAGCTATGTCAAGATCGGCGGCATTGAGCAATGGATCACCATTCGCGGCGAAGACCGCAAGAATCCGGTGCTGCTGTTGTTGCATGGAGGGCCCGGCGATGCCACTAATCCCTGGGGGTACGCAGGGTTTCGCAACTGGCTGAAGTATTTCACTGTCGTCCAATGGGACCAACGCGGCGCGGGAAGAACCTTCGGGCGAAACGGAGAGGCGTCGGCCTCCACCATCACCATCGAGCGGATGACTCAGGATGGCATTGAGCTTTCGGAACTGTTAGCGAAACGGTTGCAGAAGCCAAAAATCGTGCTCGTCGGCCATTCCTGGGGCTCCATCCTGGGAGTTTTCATGGCCAAGGCGCGGCCCGAACTTTTCTATGCGTTTGTTGGCACTGGCCAGGTTGCCGATCCAAAGCAAAACTACGCGGTTGCGTATGCAGCCCTGATTGAGAAGGCTACGCACGAAGAAAATTCCCAGGCTCTCCAGGAACTGAAGGATGCCGGGCCTCCGCCGTATAAGGACGGCAAGGGTTACGCGGTCCAACGGAAATGGTCGAATCGATTTGAAGGAGGGGATGTATTTATTGCATCCATGGTGGGGTTTGCGCTGGCTGCCCCCGGGTACTCGATAGCCGACATCAATGACTGGTTTGATGGACAGAACGTGAGCGCCGAGCATCTGGTTCCCGTGACATCCACGCTCGATGCCAAGCTTCTGGGAGGTGAATTCGCCGTACCCGTGTTCGTGATTCAGGGCGCTGAGGATTTCACTACGCCGACGAGTCTGGCGAAAAGCTACCTGGACTCACTGCATGCTCCTCAAAAAGCTTTCGCGACGATTGATGGAGCTGGTCATTTTGCCGTGTTCACGAAGCAGGACGCGTTTCTGAAGGAACTGAGGGCGCTGGTGCTCCCGCTGGTACGTTAGGCATGTCGAACCGTGTAAGCTGGCGCTATGCCGGCTAACCAGAAGCTGATTCGCGCGCTGCGCAAGGCTCTGCGGGAGTTGGCCGATCCAAGCAAAGCGCCGTTGATGCAGGCTTACATGAAATCGGAGATGCCGTATCTGGGGATTCCGGCTGTGCCGTTTCGCAAAGCCACCAAAGCCGTGTTGGCGGCACATCCGCTGGATTCATTCGAGGAATGGCAGGATACGGCGCTGGCGCTGTGGCGTGGCGCACGCTATCGCGAAGAACGGTACGCAGTGATTGAGCTGGCGGGATATCGAAGTTACGAGAAGTTCCGGACGCTGGACGCATTGCCGTTGTATGCGGAGATGATCTCAACCGGAGCCTGGTGGGATTACGTGGATACCATTGCCGGTCACCGGCTGGGTGAGCTGCTGCGGCGATATCCGAAAGAGCTGCGAGTGATCCTACGCGAGTGGGCCGAGTGCGACGATCTGTGGAAACGGCGCAGCGCGATTCTGGCGCAGTTAAAGTTCAAGGGCGATACGGATTTGAAGCTGCTGTATGATTGCATGCGGCCGTCGCTCGACCGGCCTGAATTTTTCCTGCGCAAAGCCATCGGATGGGCTCTACGCCAGCATGCCTGGACGGATCCCATGGAAGTGCTCCGCTATGTGAAGGCGCACGAGAAGCAGCTTAGTCCGTTGAGTAAACGAGAGGCGCTGAAAAATGTTAGTCGTAGAAATTCCGGTCCCAGGCGTGGCGCTTCAAAATCGTGAGCGTGGCTTCATCCAGCGGGCCTTTGTCTGAGACTGCCGCGTTTCTCTCGACATTGCGGACAGTTCGCATCCCGGGGATGGTTGACGAGACTGCCGGGGGCGAAATTGTGTAGCGAAGGGCGATTTCGGCCAGGGAATCGCGGGTGATGCCGAGATCGCGCTCAATGGCCGAGATGTGGTCAACAACTTGTTTTTTGCGATCGCCCTGGAAATATTGCGACCGGAAATCGTCCGGCGGAAATGTCGAGCTTTCCGTGATCGACCCGGTGAGGCTGCCTTCGTCGAAGGGAACGCGCGCCAGCACGCCTACGTTCATTTTCTGGGTTAACGGGAACAGGTTTTTCTCGGGGCTCTGATCGAAGACGTTGTAAATTACCTGCACGCAGTCGATCAAGCCGGATTGCACCAGCTCCAGCGCCGAATCAGGCTGATGGTCGTTGATAGAGACTCCGACGGCGCGTACTTTACCTGATGTTTTCAGTTCTTCGAAGGCGCGGCGCCAATCGTCGTTATGAAACCAGTCGGGATTCCAGACATGCAGTTGCTGGAGATCGATGGTGTCCACTTTCAGGTGATGCAGGCTGGTTTCCGTGGAGTGCAGAATGTATTCGTAGGGGAAGACTTTTTCGATACCGATCCCTGGCTTGGCCGGCCACTCCTGGTTCAAGGGAGGAACTTTCGTGGCGATGTAAATTCTTTTCTTCGCCTCGCGGGCCACGCGGCCGACCAGCTTTTCGCTGTGGCCGTCGCCATAGGCCAACGCGGTGTCGATAAAGTTGATGCCCAGATCGATGGCGCGATGCAGCGCGCGGACGGATTCATCGTCGGTCCCACCCTGCCATTGGACGCCTCCAATGCCCCAAGCGCCAAATCCAACTTCGCTTACAGAAAATCCGGTCTTTCCGAGGGTGCGGTATTTCATCCTGAACCTATGATAGTGAAAGCAGCATCTAAACAGGTGGTCCCCTTGCTGACGTGCGGGGCTACCATGCAGCGCGACGCGTCGGGCGGTAAAGAACGCGCGGTAGCCCCGCGCGTGAGCAAGAGGACAGGGAGGGCAGCATGGAATCTCGGCATCGGGTACTGATTCTTGGCGGCGGCTTCGGAGGGCTCTACGCGGCCAAGGCCTTGCGGAAGGCACCGGTCGAATTGACCGTTCTGGATCGCCGCAATTTCCATCTCTTCCAGCCATTGCTTTATCAGGTAGCTACCGGATCTTTGTCACCTGGTGAGATTGCGTCGCCGCTGCGCGCAGTGCTACGGCGGCAACAAAACACTCAGGTGCTGCTGGGGGAGGCAGAGGACCTGGATGCGGAGCATCGCAGGGTGATTCTGGATTCCGGGAACCTGGAATATGACACGCTGATCGTAGCGACTGGGTCCACGGATTCCTACTTTGGCCACGATGACTGGGAGCGGGTGGCCCCGGGTTTGAAGTCCATTGAAGAGGCCACAGAAATTCGTCACAAGATTCTTTATGCTTTCGAGGCGGCCGAGAAGGAGCATGATCCCGAGATACGGCGCGAGTGGTTGACGTTTGTGCTGGTGGGCGGCGGACCCACGGGAGTGGAGCTGGCGGGGGCCCTCGGCGAAATCGCGCACGATACGCTGCGGCGGGATTTCCGATCCATCCGGCCGCAAGATGCGGTCATTCTACTGGTGGAAGGTGGCCCGCGCGTGTTGCCCGCCTATCCGGAGGATTTATCTGCGAAGGCAGAAGCTTCGCTATCGCGGCTAGGGGTCACCGTAAGGAAAAATGCTTTCGTGACCTCCATTGAACCCACCGGCGTGACGGTGAAGATGTCCGGGGGTGAGGAGCGGATTGCGGCTCGGACGGTGATCTGGTCGGCCGGTGTGCAAGCATCTCCCTTTGGCCGCATACTGCAACAACGCGTGGGAGCGCAACTCGATCGTGCCGGACGCGTGTTGGTGAATCCGGATTGCAGCGTGCCAGGGCACGCGGAGATTCTCGTAATCGGCGATCTGGCCCACCTGGAACAGGACGGCAAGTTGCTTCCTGGAGTTGCGCAGGTGGCCATGCAGCAAGGCGGGTATGTCGCCAAGCTGATTCAGAAACGGCTGCGGAGTCAAACGGTTGCACCGTTTCATTATTTCGATAAAGGGAACCTGGCGGTGATCGGGCGTGCGGCCGCGGTGGCGCAAATCGGCCCGCTGCACATGTCCGGCCTATTGGCCTGGATAACCTGGCTCTTTGTCCACCTGATGTATCTAGTTGAATTCTCAAATCGCGTGCTGGTCTTCATTCACTGGGGGTTTTTGTATTTGACGTTCGATCGCGGCGCGCGGCTGATTACGGGAAGCGACCCGGCCACGGAGGAGAATCCAGGAGCCAGAATTCAGAATTCAGAAGAAACCGCAAGCAGCCGCCATTCTGGCTTCTGACTCCTGGATTCCGGATTCGTTATTCGGCTCTGAAGGCGTCCTCGATCTCGAAGGCGCGCTTCCGGCCAGTGCTGACGATGCCGCCCCGGAACTTGATCTTGCCGTTGATGGAGAGATCCAGGGGGCGCTCCACGGGATAATCAAATGTAAGGACGTCGTCTTCCTTGAGGTCCATAAGGTCTTCCACCCGCATGGTAGGCCCAGCCAGACGGCCGTCGACAAACATCTTGGCGGGACGAATCAGCCGCACGATGCGAGCCTGTTCCTGTTCCGTCGACTCGCTCTTGCGCACCGACCATTGCTGGTCGAACTTGTGGCGCAGCATCTTGACGACGATGGATGGGATGCCTATGTTCATCATCCCGGTGTTGTCGCCAATCCGGACTTCCATGCTGACCGCAACCACCGCTTCGTTGGGCGCTAGAATTCGCAAGAGTTGTGGTTCGGTTTCATGCGCTTCGATGGTGAATTCCATGGGCGTGACAGCGTGCCAGGCCGTCTTCAAGTCATGCAGAGTGATGCGGAACAACCCGTCTAAGACGCTCTGTTCAATTTCGGTGATTTCGCGAGAGACCTTGAGTACGGACTTCGCACCTCCGCCGAGCAGCATCTCGATAATGGGAAAGACCAGACCTGGATTGATTTCGAGCACAGCATTGCCTTCGTACGGCTTCATGCCGAGCGATACCAGGCAACTTGGCGACGGCAGGCATTGCGAGAATTCCATGAACGAGAGTTGCTCCACCGAGACCAGGTTTACAACCACGTAGGCGCGTAGATATGCCGAAAGGCTGGAGGCCAGGCTGCGCGCGAAATTCTCATGCAGAATGTGAATGGCGCGCAGCTGATCTTTGGCGATCCGGTCCGGCCTGCGAAAATCGTAGGGAACGGCGCGCTTGGCAGGGTCATCGTCCTGCGGCGAGTCGCGGAGATTTCTGAATACATCATCAATCTCTTCTTGGGAAAGGACGCGGTCCGGCATCTGAACATCTATCGGAGCTGTGAGCGTTTTCTATACCTTAGTTACAATTAAAACAGTGCAGCGTTTCCACGTTCACAATTTTGGTTGCCGTGCTTCGCAAGCCGACGGAGCGGCGCTCGAGGCAGCGTTGTTGGACCGTGGGATGAGCGCGGTTCCTTGCGCCGCCGAGGCTGAGCTGGTGGTTCTAAATTCCTGTACAGTCACGGCTTTTGCGGATGAGGACGTTCGCAAGGCGGTCCGGCGGGTGCATCGGGAAAATCCGGGGGCTCGAATTCTGGTGACCGGATGCTATGCCCAACGTGCACCGGAGGAGATAGCTGTATTACCGGGCGTCGCGTGGGTAGTAGGTAATTCACATAAGATTCAGATTCCCGATATTGTGAGCGAGCCGCAGGAGGTTCCCTATCACGGCGAAATCCGCGTGGGCGATATTTTCGCACAAAGCGATTTCCTGTCCGCGCCGGTGGAAGACGCGAGCGGCGATCGGACGCGGCCCAATCTCAAAATTCAGGACGGCTGCAACAATCGCTGTTCGTTTTGCATTATTCCTTTTGTGCGTGGCCGCAGCCGCAGCGCGCCCGTGGCTCAGATCGTGGAACAGGTGCGAAATCTGGCGGGCCGATATCGGGAAGTGGTGCTGAGCGGCATCAATCTGGGGCGTTGGGGCCGCGAACCGGGCAGCACGATGCGGCTGGCGGATCTGCTTCGCGAGCTTCTGGCCGAAACGGCGATCGAACGATTGCGGCTGAGCTCGGTAGAACCGATGGATTGGAGCGACGACCTGCTGGAGTTGGTGGCCACGTCCGCGCGGATCGCGAAGCACGTACACGCCCCGTTGCAATCGGGTTCCGATCGCGTGTTGCGGCGCATGCATCGCAAGTACCGGCCACAACACTATGAGCAGCGCGTCCGCAAAGCTCGCGCGTGGATGCCGGACGCTGCGATCGGTGCCGATGTTATGGCTGGTTTTCCAGGCGAGACGGACGCTGAGTTCGAAGAGAGCCGGGCGTTTATCGAGAGCCTTCCGTTTACTTATCTGCATGTGTTCACTTATTCGGAGCGTCCGGGAACGCCGGCGGCGGAGTGTGCGGATCAGGTCCCGATGGAAGTTCGCAAAGAGCGAAATCGGATTCTGCGTGAGTTGGGGGCGCGAAAAAATCTGGAGTTCCGAAGGTTGATGATCGGGCGGACGTTATCGGTAGTGACGCTCGCGGAAGGCGCGCTGTCGGACAATTTTTTGAAAGTGGAATTGGCGGCGCCGCGGGCGGCGAATCAGATGGTGGATGTGAGGATCGGGTCGTTCAGCGCCAATGGCGTGCTGGAACACAACGCGCTTGTGGTGCTGTAAGTCTACTTCGCTTTGGGTCGCCGTTTGGCGATTTGCACAAGCGCCATCAACGCCTCGTTGACTGCGGCGGAGTCAGGAAAAATTCCGGCCACCTCGGGAGCAAGCACGACTATGTTGGTGCCCTCTTTGAAACGCTTCGCGTACTTGCCACGAACGCCATTCGAAAAATCATACTCGGCGCGCATGGACGAGTCGCGTTGCTTATTTGTTGTCTTCTTCATAGCGGGCTTCCTCTCGCTTCGTCGCAGTTCGTGCGCTGATTAATCGGATTGCATTGTCTCTTTCAGTATGCACCACAACTAGCGTGCGCCCAAACTTGGAGACACCCTGCGTTACGAAACGGTGCTCGTCCCCCGAATGATCTGGATCGGAGATGGTTATCGAGAGCGGATCAGCGAAGACCGAAGATCCCTCTTCGAACGAAATACCGTGCTTGCGAAGATTAAGTTCGGCTTCCCTTGGTCCCATTCAAACCGAAGCAAGTCACGAGTGTATCATCCACGAGAAGTGAGGCACGGCGGCGGGTGTCGCGCTAAGTCTGTGTCCCCAGTTCCGCTTCGCGTCGCCACTGTGGGTCAGGTGGGAGAGGAGTATCGGCGAATATCTGCGCTTCGAACAGAGCCGAACTTTGTGCGGACTCTAGATCCGGGGCGCTTCCAATCCATAAGGCGCTACCGTCGCTGTTGTCCAAAACCCTAAATTCGAACACGTGTTCCTGCTCGCGGGTCCGCAGGTGCACCTCAAGACGTAGATCTCCGTAGTCAGCAGAATAGCGTTCGGCGGCGCGTCTCAACGGAGCTACATCTCCCGGCGGTTTTCTAAGCTCTTTCCCATGGTTACTTCATCGGCGAATTCCAGGTCGCTGCCTACCGGGATGCCCATCGCGATCCGGGTTACTTTTACGCCTAGCGGCTTCATCAGACGCGAGAGATACGCCGCCGTCGCTTCGCCTTCCACCGTCGGATTGGTGGCGATGATCATTTCCTGCACTTCGCCGTCTCGAATTCGCTCCAATAGATTCACGATGCGGAGTTGCTCGGGCCCGATGCCGCGCAGCGGCGAGAGCGAGCCGTGCAGCACGTGATACAGGCCGGAGAATTGGCGCGTGGTTTCGATGGGTAGAATATTGTGCGGCTCCTCCACCACGCAGATGGATGTCCGGTCGCGATGCGGATCGCGGCAGAAATTGCACAGCTCACCGTCGCTGATGTTGTTGCACTGGGCGCAAATGCCGAGCTTGTCTTTCACATCCACCAGCGCGGTGGCTAACCGTTCGGCATCCTCGCGCGGGGTGCGCAACACATGAAAAGCGAGGCGCTGCGCGGACTTCTGGCCGATGCCAGGCAGGCGCTTGAACTCCTGGATGAGACGCGCTAACGGTTCGGCGAAATCAGGCAACTAGAACATCCCTGGCGGCAGGCCCATTCCACCCAACAGGCCGCCCATTTTTTCCTGCGTGGCTTCGTCCACTTTCTTGGATGCTTCGTTGAAGGCGGCCAGCATCATGTCCTGCAGCATCTCAACGTCGCCGGCCACTTCGGGGTCGATCTTCACCTTGGTGACCATCTTCTTGCCGTCCATCCCGACCGTCACCATGCCGCCGCCTGCGGTGGCTTCCACGCGGATCAGCGCGATCTCCTCCTGCATCTTCTTTTGCATCTGCTCGGCCTGCTTCATCATGGCCTGCATGTTTCCGGGAAGTTTCATAAATTGCCTTATTCTTTCAAATTTCGAACCACGCGGACTTGCGCGTCGGGGAACATTTCCTGGAAGCGCCGCACCTCGGGATGCGAGAGAGCGCGCTCGGATACGTCGTCGGGAGGCGGCTTCACCTTAGGAGCCGCGATTGCGTTCGCCTCGCCAAATGTAGTTTTCACGCGCATGGGACGGCCGGCGACCTTTTGCACGATCTTCAGGATATCCTTTTCGTTCATCGCGAGCTTGAACTCTTCGGGCGTCGTAAAATGCAGCTCGTTGTTCGTCTCGACGATATGCGAATGCTCGACGGCGTCGGCGGTGAATTGCATGCCTGCTTCTAGGAGCGCCGAGTGGAGCCGCTGGCTCCAGTCGCCGCTCGGGGGCGGGGGGCTGGGGGCTGGGGCCGAGAGGCTGGGGCCTGGTGGTTGGTGGCTGGTGGCTGGTGCTGTGGACTGGGGACTTGTTGCCGGTGGTTGGTGGCCGGTGGCTGGTGCGGCTGGCACGGGCTTTTTCGGCTGTGGGGGCTTGGATGGCGCGGGGCCGCTGCCGGGGTTTCCTAGATTTGCTAGCGCTTCTTCGATGGGCAGGAGCCTGCCCGCCTGGATCAAGCGCAGCAGGCCGATCTCCAGATGCAGACGCGGCTGTAGCGAAAATTGAAGATCTTTGAACAGGTCGAGCGTTAGCTGGAGATAACGCGTCAGATCTTCTTCGGAATAACCGGCTGCGATTTCGGCCAGGCGCTCCTGCTCCGGGCCGGATGCCGCGATCAACCGCGTGTTGGCACCGGCTACCTTCGCTACCAGAAGATTGCGGAAATAACGCGCCAGCTCACGGCAAAAGTGTTGCAGGTTACGGCCGTTTCGTTCGAGTTCCATCACCAGGTCCAACATGCGGCGCGAATCCTGGGCGGCCAAGGCTTGCGTGACCTCGCTGAGCGAATCGAGCGAGAACATTCCGAGCAGTCCGCGCACTTCTTGGGCGCTGAGCTTCACGCCGCAACAGGCGATGGCTTGATCCAGAGCCGACAGCGAATCGCGCACGCTGCCTTCGCCCATTTGCGCCAGCACGCTGAGCACTTCGGGATCCGCTTCGATGCCTTCCTGTTTGCAGATCCATTCCATGCGCTCCACTACTTCCGCGAAATCCACAGACCGGAAGCTGAACTGCTGGCAGCGCGACGCGATGGTGGTCGGAATCTTGTGGACTTCAGTGGTGCATAAGACGAAAACCACCCATTCCGGCGGCTCTTCCAGTGTCTTGAGCAGCGCGTTGAAGGCTTCGCTCGTGATCTGGTGCGCTTCGTCAACGATGAAGATCTTATAGCGGTCGCGCGCCGGGCGATAGCGGACGTTCTCGCGCAGCTCGCGCATTTCATTGATGCCGCGATTCGATGCTGCGTCGATCTCGATCACGTCCACGGCGTTGCCGGCGGTGACTTCGAGACAGCTGGCGCATTTGCCGCAGGGCTTGGTGGTGGGTCCTTCGATGCAATTGAGGCAGCGCGCCATAATGCGCGCGACGGTGGTTTTTCCCGTGCCGCGCTGGCCGGAGAAGATGTAGCCATGGGCGATGCGCTTCTGCGCGATGGCGTTTTCGAGCGTGGTGCGGACGTGCTCCTGGCCGATTAGCTCGGCAAACGACTGGGGTCTGTATTTCCTGGCGATGACTTGGTACATGAAAGCGTGAGTGGAGAGTATGCCAGACCCCGGGTAATCCGCGGCACACGGGCTAAACCGTTACCGTTGCTTCCTTCCGGACCTGGCGGGGTTCACAGCCGCCCGTTGCACGAAGCCCGGAGCCTGACAACCATCCATGCTAACACTTGGTCGTGGGGCTGGGGACTTGTGGCTGGTTTCTGGTTTCTGGTTTCTGGTTTCTGG